>Ga0209755_10000727_pt1 | contig 57862 bp, 44 predicted proteins | sample TergutCo191P1_FD_187301 | JGI IMG/M metagenome (GOLD analysis project Ga0209755, IMG submission 187301) | Cornitermes sp. P1 segment gut microbial communities from Petit-Saut dam, French Guiana - Co191P1 (SPAdes) (version 2) | ecosystem: Host-associated > Arthropoda: Insects > Digestive system...
GAGACGGAATACACCCAAAGTACGAAATGACCAAAATCACCTGCGCCTGCGGCAACGTTATCGAAACACGTTCCACGATTAAGGATATCAAGGTTGAAATTTGCTCATCCTGCCACCCCTTCTTCACAGGCAAGCAAAAACTTGTAGACACAGCCGGCAGAATCGAAAGATTCAGGAAGAAATACAACATTAAAGAATAACATATACTTGTAATTTTATTATCAAGGCGTGTGCGTAAAGCCTCGCCAGCTAGGTTGGCTGGCATTTATAACGCAGCCTTTAGCTGGCATTTTCAGTATCAGCCAAAGACGCTGTCAAGGCTTCTCGCTCACGCCTTTTTGATAAATTATATGTATATTTTGTTTATTAATATTAATGTGATTTTCGGTTAAGCAATCAATCAGTTTTTTATATCTGTTCCCAATGCCTTTGACAATTTAAAAACAACATCAATTTATGAGATAATCTTTTTATATTCTATTTTATAGAAATTTAATTAATTCGATGTTTTTAATAAATTTTAAAATTTATTAAAAACCTAAATAATTACTTAGAAGGGCGAGGGGAAAAAGTTTTGTGGGTGTCTATGGTCTGCGTGAATAATGTCAGCTAGCGGCTGTGTGGAAAAAAGCCAGAACCATTCTAGCCCACAGAGCTTTTTCTGCTCGCCCTTTTAAATTTTTTATTAGGTTTACTCATTTTTATTTAATAATCTTTACCAAGCCTCTTGAGATAAAAAAGCCTGCGAAGATAACAATAAATCTGTCCACAATATTTATGGGAATTCTTGAAAGAATATTTATGGCAAAAACCGGTATGTTGCTCATAAAAAGACCTTGTTTAAAAAGATCGTCCACGCTGTAATAATTTCTTTCTATAAACAGATGCGTAATATAATCCACAACTCCGCCTATAAGGCTGATAATTACCGCACACAAAACATATAATAAAAAAAGTTTGGAGACAAGAGCTGTGTAAGAAGCGGCAATTTTTTCCTTTGAGGCAAAATTTGGAATATCCGGCGCAGACGGTTTTAAGGCGCAAATTAACAGGACTTCTGCAATGCTGCATAAAAAATAAAAACTGAAACCATTATAAAAAAAGCATGGGAGAAACCATGAAAGAACAGCGGTAAAAATGCCCGGTATTATGCCAAAGGCAAAAGCGATTGCGGCTGTAAATACAGTATCAAGGAATAAGGGAAACTTTAAGAAATTCATGACAAAACCGCTAATGAAAATATTCATTAAAGCCGCTGTTATACTTAAAACAGTCAATATTATTATATTCCGGCATGACACAGTACAAGTGATAAGACCTGATTTTTTAAGTTCCATGAAAATATTATATCAATATATTAAAATATTTGGTATACTCATTGCAAATGAGATTTATTTTTTTCGTATTATCCGGTGTTCTTTTCCTATCATGCACAAGCCACAATAACTCTGCATTACAGGAAATATCCGGCAAGTGGACATATATTGACAATCTTTTATTACAAGAAGAAGCATCGATTCTTGAGAAATCGTCGATTCCTTTGGAATCGTTACTTCTTTCAGAATCATCAGATTTTATACAGATGCTTCTTTATTTTCAAAAATCTGACATTTACCGCACATACAGGGCAATTCCTTTTTCACCCGATGACAAGCGAAGTTTATTAATTTATAGCGTTAAAGATTTTCATGAAGTTGAAATTGTTTTGGATTTAGCGTTAAATTTCCGTGATTCTATTGCTTTGGGTAACATGGAAAAAGCAAGAGATGTCTCGACAGAAATCAATAAAGGTCTTATTAATTTATTATTAATCGACGGGGAAGCGCAAAGGTACATTAACACATCCTATTTGAATTTGTTAATTGCGCTTGTGTTTTTTATCATAATAATTATGCTTTTCATTTTATTTTTGCACAAATCTCTTACAACATCATTAAAACGCGAAACCGAAGGGATTGTTTTTTCACATGCCTACATGCTTGCGCAGGACGAAGAACGCGCGAGGATAAGCCGCGAACTGCACGATACTGTCATTCAGGATATGCGCTGCGTGTTATTGGAACCTGAAAAAGCGGAATTAAAAATGACGGAACTTATGAAAAAAACAAGAGATATATGCAATGATCTTATTCCGCCCGATTTTCGTTTCAGCGAACTGCCTGACGCATTGCGAAAGCTTTGCCATGATTTCGGCGAAAGAACAGGGATTGATTGCCGCGCAGAAATTGACGAAAGCCTAAACCTTGAATTTCTTTCCATGGAGAAAAGGCTGCAAGTTTTCAGAATTGTTCAGGAAGCGCTTACGAATATAGAAAAACATGCAGAGGCGAAAGAAGCGATTGTAACGATACGTCAAAGCAGCGATATAATTTATATCGGCATCAGCGATGACGGCAAGGGTTTTATTTCTCCTTTGGACAGCTTTGGGCATATAAAATCAAATTACAATAAATTGCATATTGGCATTATCAGCATGAGAGAACGCGCCGCGATTTTGGGTGGACTTTTAAAAATTGCAAGCGAAGAAGGCGAAGGCGCTTTGGTATGTTTGGAAATACCGGTGGTGAGTTGAGGGAAAAGTTCTCGCAAAGACTGCAAAGAACGCATAAAAAGAAATTTACCACGAACCACACTAACAGTAACGAACCGAACCGTAGTTCTAATTGTTAGTGAAGGAACCGAAGGTTCCATTCGTGGTGAAAATTTCTTTCTTCACCCGCGTTCTCCGCGCCTGCCGGTTTATCACTTTCTGGTAAAGGTTCCTGTATGTAATCCGCCAAACAAGAAACTTAGTTCTATTTTGGTATCATCGATTATTTTGCCATTATATGTTTGACCATCTATAAACACTAAAGTTATAGCAGGACTTTTAACTGTGTATGTACCTCTTGAAAGCGGTCCCACTCCGACAATTGATCCGTATTCAAATGCCCCGTTATCAAATTTTATCCAAAAAGTATTAGGGTCAGCAGGCTCGTTGGGAGAACCTCCCATGCGCGACTCAATTATATTCCATGTGCCATTAAGAGCGGCTTCTGTCATTATTGAGCTTGAAACGCCATCTTCTGATGTTCCTGAAGTTCCTCTGCTACAACCCATAATTACCGGTATTACCAGCATTGAAACAACCCACAAAGACATTCTCGTGTTTTTCATACAAAACTCCTTTTGCGGCTTTAATGCTGCCGCAAGCATTTTTTTATTCCCATACAGGATCATTTGCCAAAATTTAAAGCGAAATAAAAAATAATTTACAACTCACTATTGGGCTAAAGCCTCATTGACATAAGTATCATTGCCATGAACCAGATTTTTATCCATAAACATGTACATTTTTCTGTAACGGGCGTTGGGAGATGATTCTCTCCAGCCATTCCAGGCCAGAGAGTGCGTACGGACAGTTACTACGTTAGAGCCGCTAACTTGATATGTTCCTTTTTCCAACACTGGGTTTTCATAAGTTCCATCGTCCAAAAATTTTAGCGTATAAATCCTGCCTTTCCATGTTCCAACTATATTGCTCGCCGATAGACTGGAATCGCCCTGTTTGGTATAAACATCGGATAAATAAACAAGTTCGCCTTTCTTGTATGTATAGACATAAACACGGGCATCTTCAGGTTCCAAATCCTGCCATCCTTCCGAAGGATGCAAAAAATGAGTATATGACAACGTAACTTTTGAACCGCTGACTGTGTATGTTCCCATATGCATTAATGATTGAAATGTTTCATCGTCAAAAAAAGTAAGAGTGGTGTTAAATCTGGTATTCCATACTCCAATAAAACGATTGTTATTGCTGCCGCCGCACCCCACAAGTAAAAAACCGAATAACAATGCTGTTGTCAGTATTGTCAAAGAAATCAATTTTCTTTTCATACAAAACTCCTATTTACGCCGCATATGCGGCAAATTAAATCGAAAACACCGCAACGCGGTGTTAGAACTCCTTTTGCGGCTTTAATGCTGCCGCAGGCATTTTTTATTCCCATACGGAAATATTTATGAAAATTTATAGCGGAAAAAAATAAATAAAAAGCGTGTAAAACGCACAATTTTTCATGGAAATTTTGGAATTCTTGTGCGTTTACGCACAAAAGAGGAAGAATAGAACTTAAACGATACAAACACGCTCGCAAGCTCGCGTTAACGAACATTGTTCGAACGGTTCGTGGTGGGAATTCTTTTTATTTAAACCGCATAAACTGTACATAAACACACAAGAATTCGCCAAAACACGAAAAAAATTGTGCGTTTTACACGCTTTTTATTTTTTGAAGCGATCCTTAAAATTCATATTATCTTTCTTTAAAGGAGTTCTTCATGAAAAAATTATCAAAGGTACTCGGGATTATCGCACTTGTTGCGTTAATCGGATTTTTAATTGTCGGATGCAATAAATCCGGCGGCGGCAGTTCCGGCAAAGCAGAAGCGGCAGAAGTGGACTCTACCCTCAATGGCGGATGGCATATAACTGCGGAACGCATGGGCGCTATGCCAAACCAGTCTACCATGGCAACATTGTGGTTCAAATTTGAAAACGGAACATATGAACACAGGGGTATGTTTGGAGAAAACAGTCCGGCGCACGAAACGGGAACATACACGGTAAAAGGTTCCGATATAACCCTCACGCAGACGCATTCCGGAGTGAACTTTGAATTGGTCGAAAGTGAACCAAAAACAATTAGGGGCAAAATAATTGGTGACACCACGATCGAAATGGATGAAGGGAATCGAATAAGAACCTATACCAAACGTTAAGAAGAAAATTTACCACGAACCAACACGAACACGCTCACAGGCTCGCATACACATTTTTCGAACGGTTCGTGGCATAAATTCTTTTTATTCCAATGGCATTAATTTGCAAAAAATCATATAATGGGCAATGGATGTACTTTTAATCGACGATCACCCAATGTTAAACGCCGGCGTTGTTTCCATTTTGGAGCAGACAGGAATTTTTAAGGTCTGTGGGCAGGCGCAATCGCTTAAAGAAGCGATAAGTTATACAGAAAAGGCAAAAACACTTCCCTCTCTTGTAATTCTTGATATGCTCCTCGGCGAAGACAATGGTCTTGATTTCCTTCCAATATTGGAAAATTTTTGCAAGGAAAAAAATGTTCAAAAGCCGCCTGTACTTGTATGCTCCGCTCTTGGAGACGCTTTTAAAATTCAAACTTCCCTAAAATTGGGAGCCTCGGGTTTCCTGTCAAAAACCGGCGGCAAGGATGAGCTTTTAAAGGCGATAGACACAATATTGGGCGGCAAAGTGTATATTTCGCCTGAAGTAAATGTCAAATTAAAAGAAAGTTCGGGCATTTACGCGAAATTTTCAAAACGTGAAATAACTGTAATCGATTTGATTAAAACCAATAAGTCAAACAGGCAAATTGCAGATACGCTTTCCATAAGTTTAAGAACTGTAGAAAATTATATAAGCAAAATTTACTTTAAAACGGGTTTTTCAAGCAGAGAAGAAATACAAATGTTATAATTATATTATTTCCACCAAAAATGCGACAGGCGAAGCCTTGGATGTCTTGCGTCCCCTAAAATCCTCATCTTCAATTTTGCTTTTTAAATCTGTTACGCGCACATTAATTTTATCAAATGAACGCAATTTTTCCTCCAGTTCCTGCGCCTGTAAAGCGGCGCGTTTAACGTTAACGCTTGCAAATATTTTCCCGTTTGGCACAAGCAGTTTTAGGCATTGTGAGAGCAGGTTTGTCAAATCGCGGTTTAAATCAAAATTGTCTGTCATCGACTTGGAATTGGAAAAAGCGGGCGGATCAACAATAATTACATCCCACCGTTTTTTCCCGGCAATCGCGCTCTTGATAAATTCCAACACATCAGCTTTAATAAGCACATGTTGATTCCTGTAAGAATCCGAATTGCAACTCTGCGTCTTTGCGTCTTGGCGAGAAGTCTTATTTAAATTCGCAGAAAATCCGTTCAACGAAAAATTTTCCTTCGCCCAATTTAAATATGTATTTGAAAGATCGACCGAATCTGTCGAAGCTGCGCCTCCCGCTGCCGCATAAACCGAAAAAGAACCTGTATACGAAAATAAATTTAAAACTTTTTTGTTATTTGAAGCATCGCGAACCATGGCGCGAAGAAGACGGCGATCAATAAAAAGGCCTGTGTCAAGGTAATCGGACAAGTTTGTTTTAAAGGAAAGGCCGTTTTCGTAAACGATTTTCACAAATTGCGCCTTCCCCATTTTTTCATACTGCAATAAACCTCTTTGCTTTTGACGCTGCTTTAAAAAAACATTCTCCAGTTTTATTCCAAGCGCAGATGATACGCTTTCTTTCATTGCGCAAAGCCATACCGATTCGTCCGCTTCGTCTTTCTCGTAAGGGCGCTTGTAAAGAGAACCGCAAATTGCGGCATCTTGCGTCTTTTCGCACTCGCCGTAAAAATCAAGGACAAGGGGAATTTCCGGAATATCGCGATCATAAAGCCTGAATGCGCCTGTGCCCGTGCGCTGCGCCCATTTTTTTAAATGGCGAAAGCGTTTTTGCAAGCGATTAAAAAGCATTTGCGCCTGATCGGATGTTTTATCCTGCATGTTAAAAGGATAGCACATTTTAATTTTTTATTTTACACTGAATAATGGCGCTTGATATCACTCCCGTTACCAACCATCGCACAAGAGAGAAAGGCATAATCGTGTATCCTGTTTATTCGCGCCGTTCTGCAGGGCTTTCGGTTGGCATCAATCTGTTTCCCGACAGGAAAAACTGCCAGTTTGACTGCCCGTATTGCGAGGTTTTTCCCTTTTCGGGCAATGCCGAATTTTCACTGACTCAAATGGAAGAAGACTTAAAAAGCGCGATTTCTTCGGCGCATGATCAAAACATTCAGGTTAAAGACATTTGTTTTTCGGGTAACGGCGAGCCTACCGTCTCTCCCGCTTTTTGCGACGCTTTGAAACTTGCGGAAAAAATCCGCGTAATAGCGGCTCCTTTTGCAAAACTTGTCGTAATAACAAACGGAGCGGGTCTTTTGCAGGAGCGAATTTTTGCGTATCTAAAAGAAGCTGCCGCAAATCCCGCATTGGACATCTGGTTGAAATTTGACGCGGGAACGCCGCAGTGGTATCAAAAGATTAACAAATCTGCATTATCGCATGACATGCTTTCACAAAAAATAAAAGACTTTGCATTTTGCGCTCCCGTAACAATACAGACAATGCTCTGCGCGGTAGAGGGCAATGCTCCGCCCGATGAAGAAGCGCAAGCCTATGACGCCTTTTTGCTTGCGTTAGCTGAAAACGGCAATTTGCGCAAAGTGCAGCTTTACGGCAAGGCAAGAGCCGCGCCGCAAGACCCGCTTGCCTCGCAGTTGCCGCAAGAATACCTTGAAAAAAGGAAAAAATCGTTATGCGGAACATTCGCAAAAAAAGGCATTATTACGCCAATAGAGGTTTACATTTAGCCTCTTCCTGAAAATATTATACTTTGTTATAATCACAGCAAAGGAGTAAATATGAACGCTTTGAATAAAAATCCCGCATGGAAAGGCAGAAAAGGCCCTGTCGTTTTGGTAATCATGGACGGCGTGGGTTACGGTAAATATAAAGAAGGCGACGCTGTCGCCGGTTCAAAAATGGATAACCTGAACGCGCTTACGGCATCAAGCCCTCACACAAAATTAAAGGCGCACGGCACAGCGGTCGGGCTTCCTTCCGATGACGACATGGGTAACAGCGAAGTCGGACACAACGCGATGGGCTGCGGACGCGTTTTTAATCAGGGCGCGGCGCTTGTCTCAAACTCGATCCATACAGGAGCCATGTTCGAAGGCAAGGCATGGAAAGAAATTGTTTCAAACGTTAAAAGCGGCGCGGGAAGCAATACCACGCTTCACTTTTTGGGGCTCTTCTCCGACGGCAATGTTCACAGCCACCTTGATCATTTAAAAGCCATGATCGCGCAGGCAAAAAAAGAAAATGTAAAACGCGTAAGAATCCACGTGCTTTTTGACGGACGCGATGTCGGCAAACTAAGCGCGTTTGATTACATCGATCCGTTTGAAACATTTTTAAAAGATTTAAGCGACAATAACTTTGACGCAAAAATCGGCTCGGGCGGCGGACGCATGTGGATCACAATGGATCGATACAATGCCGACTGGTCAATGGTGGATCGCGGCTGGCAGACCCACGTTTTGGGAACAACGCGTCAATTTAAAACCGCGCACGAAGCTGTAGAAACTTACCGCAAGGAAATACCCGGCATTATCGATCAGGATTTAAAAGAATTTGTTATAGCCGAAAACGGCAAACCAATCGGCACAATAGAAGACGGCGACTCTATCGTATATTTTAACTTCCGCGGAGATCGCGCATTGGAAATTACCGCCGCGTTTGAAGAAGATAATTTTAGCAAGTTTGATCGCAAGCGACGTCCAAAAGTATGCTACGCGGGCATGATGGAATACGACGGCGATCTTCATGTGCCAAGCCGCTACCTTGTAAGTCCGCCTTCGATTGATAAAACAATGGGCGAATATTTGGCCGCAAGCGGCGTTCGCACACTCGCAATATCCGAGACGCAAAAATACGGACATGTCACCTACTTTTTTAACGGAAACCGCACAGGCAAGTTCGATGAAAAACTTGAAGACTACGAAGAAATAAAAAGCGATGTAATTCCTTTTGAACAAAAACCTTTGATGAAGTGCAAGGAAATTACCGACAGGGTTACGGAAGCAATTGCAAGCGGCAAGTACGATTTTATCAGGCTTAACTTTCCCAACGGCGACATGGTAGGACACACAGGCGTTTACAATGCCGTAATTGAATCAATGGAAGGAATGGATGTTCAGCTTGGAAGAATTAAAGAGGCGGCGGACAAAGCCGGCGCTGTTGTGATACTTACGGCGGATCACGGCAACAGCGACGACATGTACGAACACGACAAAAAAACAGGCGCGGTTTCCCTTAAAGAAGACGGGACGCCTATTACAAAAACAAGCCACAGTTTGAATCCTGTTCCATGCATCGTTTACGATCCTGATTATAAAGGCGAGTATAAAAACGATCCAAAGGAAAGCAGCTTAAACGAAGGTTTGGGAATAAGCTCGATTGCGGCAACATGCATGCAGCTTCTTGGTTTTGTTCCGCCTGCAGATTACGATAAGTCAGTGCTGAAGATGTAGATTGACAAAAAATACATATTTTGATAAATTGTTGCAAGATTCATCTGACGGGCAATAGCGCAGTTGGTTTAGCGTACAAGTCTGGGGGACTTGGGGTCCCCGGTTCAAATCCGGGTTGCCCGACTGATGAATCTTTTTGCCAACTACGGCATTTCGACAAGCTGTTCAAAGCGCGGGTTAGCAAGCTGACTTGCGGCTCTGCCCTGCCACTCTCCGGCTTGGGGCTGCGAGGCAAGGAATGTCCACAGTTCGCGCGCAATTGCCCTGTTGCCGTTTCCAAAAAGACTTGCCGCAAAATAATATGCGGTTTTAAAATATTCAACTTCTTCCAGATAAGTTTGCAACAACGGATATCTCGGGATCTCGCGCATTAAAGCGGTTAAATTGGAAAACCTGTATTCGTACATGTGCCTTTGCACTTCTTCAATAATCGTTGTGTTGTGAATTAAAAACGCAAACATCAAATGCTGCTGCGCCAAATTATTGTTGCGCCGCGCAGTGTAAAAATATCCAAGAAGCCTGTGCGCCTGTTCTGTAACGCTGTTATTATATCTGTACATCAATAAAAATCGGTTGATTCCGTGTTCTGTCAATGTATGTCTCATTGCATTTCTTGCAAATGCGGAAGATGCCTGTTCGTACGGGATGTTAGCTGAAGCCGGGTCTGCGTTTCCGGCGGCGTTTTGCGCATTTATCCAAAGCGTATCTCTTTCTTCTATAATCGAAATTAGGGTTCTTTCCATTTCCACATAACTGGGTCTGGCTCCGATTCGATGCATTGTCGCGATTCTGTATTGCAATGTTACGGCAAATCCCCGGTCTTCCAGAATATCGCGGCTTGCAAGCGCTCTTTGATATTGCGTTAGCGCAAGACCCGTTTCGCCCTCTACCCTGTATACTTCGCCGATCCAAAATTCGGCCTCGGGGTAATTTTTTAATTTGTCAAAAGCGCCAAGCGCAGCTGTCGCCGAGTTGTTAAAACTCGTCTTTGGGAAACGGTAAAAAAGTTCTGCCAGAGCCGCAGATGCCGCAGTGTAACTTCGTTCCTGCGCAAAACGTTCCACTCTTTCAAGCGAATCGCCGATTCTACGCACTTCACCCAGCGAAAGCAGATTGATTAAATCCCTTTCCATTTGTTCGTACATGGCTCTTCTTGTTCTGCGCGCATCTTCAAACGATATTAAGGCCATGCCAAATTCGCCGCTTCTGAATTGATTTTTTCCCCGCTCCAAAGAAAGCCACCACGGATACCCCTGCGTTTGCGCAAAAAGCGGCGCCGAGAAGACAAAGAAAATTAATAAGAATTTAACCACGAACCAACACGAAAAGAACCTTCGGTTCCTGCAAAATATTGCGCCTCCGTGTTTCTCCGTGTACTCCGTGGTTATTTTCTTAATCTTCATATTTTTCCCAATTCCTCTTCAAATACGGCATCAGCCTGATCGGCGGTGATTGTTCTGATTATTTTACCGTGTTTAAAAATCAACACTTTGTCTCCCGCTCCTGTAATGCCGATATCGGCATGTTTCGCTTCCTGTGGACCGTTCACTTCGCAGCCCATAACGGCTGCGGTTATGTCCTTTTTTAAACTGTAAAGACGCGGCATCCATCGGCTTGTAAAACCGTGGGTGTCAAAACCCGCTCTTGCACAGCGCGGACACGAAACAATGTTCACGCCCGAAAAGCCAAGCCTTTTATTGTCAGGCGACAACTGTGATGCCGCAGCAATAATTTCCCTTCCCGCAATCACCTCATTTTCCATGGTGTCACTAAGCGACACCCTTACGGTGTCCCCCACTCCCTCTTTTAAAAGATGAACAAGGGCCGCCGTATTCCTTGTAACACCCGCAATCAGGGGGCCGGCTTCCGTGACCCCCACATGGAGGGTCACATCCGCCCTGCCGGAAAGAATTATGTTTGTACTTATAGTATCGGCAATTGTACTGGCTTTCATTGATACGATAATCGAAGTAAATCCAAATTCGTCAAATATTGACATTTCCCTCTGCGCTGCCTGTACCAGAGCCTCAGCGGTGGACAAACCCTCCGTATCGACTTTATGGCGCAAATCGGCAGGAAGGCTCCCTGCATTGACGCCGATTCGGATTGGAATGTTTTTGGAACCTGCCTTTTCAAGCACGATTTTTACCTTTTCCTTGCCGCCGATATTGCCGGGGTTAAGCCTGATTTTGGCAATCGGAAAATCGAGGCAGCGAAGGGCGATTTTATAATCAAAATGGATGTCGGCAACAAGCGGCATCGAAACCATTTCAGCGAGCTTTCCAAGCGTTTGTGCGGATTCAATGTCGGGAACCGCAAATCGCAAAAGTCCGCAGCCCATTTCTCCCAGAACGCCGATTCGCGCAGCCGCTTCGTCAAGTTTGCCGGGCAAAAGTTTGTCTTTCCACATAGTTTGAATGACAATCGGGTGGTTTCCCCCGACAAAGACGGGACGAACATGGGAAAAACCGCCGATTTTTACAACTTTGGAAATTCGTTCTTGTTTCATAAAATCTACTATATTATAATGTAATTAGAGATGGAATTCACCATTACCGAAGCAGAGCAAAAAATACTGCTTTCTCAGGCGCGCGAGTCGATTGCCGCAGAATTGGACGGACGAAAGCCGTCTTATTCCGGCAGCGGGGAAAATTTAGGCACACCCTGCGGCGCTTTTGTAACATTGCACATCGGAAGCAATTTGCGCGGATGTATCGGCAGAATGTCCGCCAACTTGGCGCTTGTCGAGACCATCAGATTGATGGCAAAGGAAGCCGCATTCGGCGACCCGCGTTTTCCCGCGTTAAAAAAAGAAGAACTGGATCGGGTTTCGATTGAAATATCCGCGCTTTCGCCGATGACACCGTGCCCCGACCCAAGGCAGGTGAAAGTCGGCGTTCACGGTTTACTGCTAACAGGGCGCGGAAGATCCGGCGTACTTTTGCCGCAGGTGCCTGTCGAGCAGGGCTGGGATTTGGACGAATACCTCGATTATATTTGCGTAAAGGCGGGACTGCCGCAAGGGTCTTACGATGCGCCCGATACGCAGCTTTATACATTTACCGCAGTTGTTTTTGGGGAGGATTAGCGAAAGCAATGGAAAAAAACCTCTCCCAATTTTTTACAAAAGAAGCGGCTCAAAAATGCGGATTTATTTCCGTGGACGGAATTTTAAATCCGGTTGTCACAGGGTTTGAGTACGACTCCAGAAACATCAAACAGGGAAATCTTTTTTTTGCGCTCCCCGGGCTTCATACAAACGGCGCGCTTTTCATTAACGATGCAGTAAAACGGGGAGCATCCGTTGTTGTTCACGAAGGCGACATTGCGGAAAAAAACAAGAATGTTGTTTACCTAAAAGTGAAGGATGCGCGTTTTTCCATGTCGCCGATTTCAGCCTCTTTTTACGACTATCCGTCAAAAAAAATGCTCGTAACAGGCGTAACCGGAACCGAAGGAAAAAGCACAACAGTTTATTTGATTTGGCAGCTTCTAAGATTGATGGGAAAAAAGGCGGGTTTTTTTTCCACTGTTCAGCACAGTCTTGGCGGCGAAGAGATGTGGAATGTCGAACATCAAACCACTCCCGAAGCGCCTGCAGTCCAGCGGATGTTATACGAAATGGCAGAATCGGGATGCGAATATGCGATAGTGGAAGCAAGCTCGCACGGACTTTCTCCCAAACTGAACCGTCTTGGCGACGTTGAGTTTTGTTCTGCGGTTTTAACAAACATAACGCATGAACATTTGGAATTTCATGGCACATGGGAACAATACAGGGAAGACAAGGCAAATCTTTTCCGCGCATTGGATAAGTATTCGCCTCATCCCAATTCCGATTTTATAGGTCCTTTCGGCGTTGTAAACTCCGACGACAAAAGCTCACGTTTTTTCATGAAGGCGACGCATCACAAAACTTTTACATACAGCCCCGAAGGAAGGGACGGAGACGTAATTCTTGACATAATCGAGAGCGATGCATGGGGAAACTGGTATTCTGTTTATATTCCAGCGTTAAAAGAACATATCAACATAAGGGACAAACTCCCGGGCGCTTTTAATTCTGCCAACGTGATGGCATCCCTTCTGATTTTATCGGGGCTTTTAAAACTTCCTCTTCGCGAAATAGCTCCTGTTGTAAAAAATTTAAAACCTGTCAAGGGAAGGATGACAACAATAGTAAAGGGGCAGCCCTTTGAAGTTGTGGTGGATTATGCGCACACTCCTTCGTCTTTCCAGACCATTTTTCCGCCTCTTCGCGCAAGACTTGACAAAACTGGCGGTAAAATCATAAGCGTTTTCGGCTCTGCGGGTGAGCGTGACACGCAAAAAAGAAGCGAACAGGGAAAAATAGCCGCTCATTACTCGGACGCGATAATTTTAACAGACGAAGATCCGCGTGGAGAAAAACCAATGGACATTCTGGAAGAAATTTGCTCGGGCGTTTGTGAAGATCAGGGGTTTAGAATATTAAAGAAGACGGTGCATCCCGACGTTAAAATAGATCAAAACAGGGCCGTATTCATCCGCAATACGAATCTTTTTCTTTTGCCGCACAGGCCAACCGCAATTCGAAAAGCGCTTTCGCTTGCAAGGGAAGGCGATTTGGTCCTGCTTTTGGGAAAAGGACACGAAAACTCGATTATCTATATGGATCACACAATGCCATTTGACGAAATAACGGAAACAATCACCGCGTTAGGCGAAATCGGATACAGCCGTTAAGGCAAATTCCTGCATTAAATCCTTTGCTAGATATATTTCGCTGCGGCAGTGAAGATCGGAGATGCCTTCGCGCATTTCCAAATAGATTTGAGATTTATAGAATTTATCAAGAGCATCTCTAAGAGAAATGTTTCCCATTTTTGAGAAAGCCGCGATTACATCGACATACGACAGCTGTAAAATTGCCGGATCCGCTTTCATAGTATCATACCCTTAATCCCTTTTCGCGCATTACATCGATTATATCGTTTACAATATATTCTTTTCCTTGCGTATGAAGAGCGTCAAAACAAGGTATGATGTAATTATCTAATATATCGCTTTCTTCTGTGAGAAGTTTATATACATCATCGCCTTTCATTTCAAGATATTCCGCGATATTTTCTATACAGAACACCGAAAATTCCAGCTCCTTATCGTTCATTATTACATTATATCTGATTTGTTTTTACTTATCAAGTTTAAGATGTATTTACTTTATTCCAATATGATATAATATGATAAAATGAAAGTAATCAGGGCAAAAGTAATGGGGTTTTGTATGGGCGTAAGGCGTGCTGTAGAAATGACATGCGCCGAAACTCAAAAATGCTCATCTGTTTATACCTTTGGTCCTTTAATCCATAATCCAAAAGTGCTTTCCGATCTTGAATCGCTTGGAATACAATCGATTGAATCTTTAGAACAAATACCGCGTAATAAGAACTGTTCTGTGGTTATCCGCGCTCATGGAATTGATCCTGATGCAGAAAACGAATTATACAAAACAAATGCCCGTATTGTTGATGCCACTTGTCCTAACGTAAGGGTAAGCCAATTAAAAGCACAAGAGTATGCCCGTGATGGATACTGTCTTTTTTTGGCTGGAGAAAGCGAACATGCAGAGATAAAAGGCATCATGGGTTATGCCAAAGCCTCGGGCGCTTCATTCTGCGAAGCGGTCTGCAATGCAGAAGAGGCATTAAAAACCGCAAAAAAACTTTATGGTCAAAATACAGACGCTAAAACGGCGCTTCTTGGTCAAACAACGATTTGCGAAGACGATTATCAAAAAATCGGCAAGGCAATAGAAACGTTTTTTCCGAATTTAAAAACAGATCAGACAATTTGTTCTGCTACTACAGAACGGCAAAATGCATTGCGCGATTTAACAGACAAAGCAGACTGCATTATTATCGCAGGCGGTAAAAAATCCGCAAATACAAACCGCTTGCTGGATATTGCAAAAGCGTCCGGCAAACCATGCGTACTTGCCGAGAATTCAGAACAAATACCGCATGAATTTTTTAATTACGAAACAGCAGGTTTATGCGCAGGCGCATCTACGCCTGACTCGGTTATTGAAGAAATTGAAAACAAACTTTTAATTCATGAAAAAACCACAGAGGTCACGGAGAAAAAATAAAAATATTTAATTACAACTCCGTGTATTCTGTGATTCTTCTTTTTAACCTATCGTCATTTTTTTCTTCTGCTGTTTGATCTTTTGGTTTTCCCAGAAGTTCACAAAGCCCGATACGATAAACAGCGTGGTATAAACGCCCGATAACATGCCAACCAGCAATGCAAGCGCAAAATCTTTCATTGAGCCCGTTGTAAAGATAAACAATGCAAGAACCGCAAGCATTGTGGAGGCTGTCGTAATAATCGTGCGTCCCAAAATGCCGGTAAGCGAAATGTTGATAATGTCCTTGAACGAATTATCCGGATTTACGCGAAGATTTTCCCTTACGCGGTCAAAGAAAATAATTGTGTTGTTGGTTGAATAACCGAGTATCGTAAGGATAGCCGCAATGCTTAATGTCGTAAATTCCATGCGCGTCCAGACCATGAATGCAATCATGACCAAGCCGTCGTACATAATCGCGACAACAGCGCCGACTGCATATTGCAGTTTAAAGCGGATTGTACAATAAATTAAAATGATCAATAAAGTAAGAGCTACAAGAATTCCCGCCTGATCCGTCAAGTCTTTGGAAAAACGCGAGTCTACATAGTCGGAGCGAAGAACGGCAACGCTTCCGTTTCCGAATGCTTTTTCAAGCTCCTGTACGATTTCCGCAGACACAACGCGTCCTTCCTCCTTGTCTTCCACGCGGATCATGAATTGGCGATCTTCGGGAGCGCCCATGACCTGAACGGATACGCCCTGACTGAAATTCGCCATTGCGTTTCTCACTTCGGAAATTTCGATTATGGAAGGGTTCCTTTCGATATATTGGATAACAAAGGGAACATCGGCGCTTAAATGCTGATTGTTCTGCGTACTTATAACGATTCTGCTTAAAGCGGTTTCTTCGCTTGCCGCAAATTCGATTTCGATTTCTCCCAGTTCGCGCATAATCGCGTTTCCAAGAGAACCTGTCGTATTATGTTCGTTTACAAAAAATTCATACGTCCTGTTTTCCACGCCCGAACCTGTGATGACAATGTCTATCCTGTTTCTGTCGGGAACATACGAGAAAGTGGCGTTGGCAGAACCGTTCCATCTGAGTGAAAAAGCTGTAGGCGCAAATTGAACTTCCTGAAGAAGACCTGCCTGAAAATCGACGCCGAGCGCAAATCCTTTATTGAAAATGTAGCCCGAAATGCTGAAAGCGGCAAGAAGACAGGAGATTACTGCGGCTATTACGAAAAATCTTGAAAATTGAATTGTCTTTCTCATATTCTGACCGCCTTTGCCGCCGCTTTTGCTCCCGTATCCTGAATGCGCGTTGTCCAGCTTACCGAAAGACCTTTACTTCGCATAACATCGGTGCCAAAGTCGAAAATCAGACGCGAGACGAAAAGCGCCGTAAAGACCGACGAGAAAACGCCGATTGAAAGGCTGACTGCAAATCCCCTTATTGGACCTGAGCCAAGCTGAGACAGGAACAACGCCGCGATAAATGTCGTTATGTTGGAGTCCATGATCGCCCAGAACGCTTTTCCAAAACCGGCTTCTACAACCGCTTTTCTGGATTTTCCAAGACGCATTTCTTCTTTCATGCGTTCAAAGATAATTACGTTTGCGTCTGTCGCCATACCGATTGTAAGAATAAAACCGGCAATGGCAGGAAGCGTAAGCGTAAAATTAAGCGCGCTTAAAACGCTGAACATTATGTAAAAATTCAAAAGCTGCGCGACTACTGCGTTGATTCCCGCCGATCTGTAGTAAATCAGCATGAAAAGCAGAACAAGCGCAACGCCGCCAAGGAGCGCATAAAGCCCCTGACGGATTGTATCCGCACCCAATGAAGCGCCGATACTCTGCTGGTTTGCAACTTCAAGTTCTACGGGAAGAGCCGCCGTTCTTAAAACAAGCGCGAGGTTTTCCGCTTCTTCCTGATTAAACCCGGAAATTGTTCCCCTTTCGCGGATTCCTGTCGTAATGTTGGGACTCGATTTGACCTTGTCGTCAAGAACGATGGCAAGAGGTTTGTTCACGTTAGCTGACGTAAGTCTGTAGAAAATTTCACCGCCTTCGGAGCTTAACTGGAACGCGACTATCGGCTGACCCGACATGCCGTCCCTGTCGACCATTGCGTCTATAATATAATTTCCGTCAAGACCGACTTCCCTGTTTATGACAATATATTCGGGAAGACCGTTAAGGTCCCTTTTTTGTATATCAAGCCCGTATTTGTCCTTTTCGTAAATGCCAAGAACCATTGTAGACGGAGGAATCAATCCTTCGATTAAAAGATTGCCGTTTGAATCGAATGTGCCTGTGGGATTCATCCTGTAATATTGATAAAAAGCGTTGGTGGCATCAACATCCTGAAGATGGAATGTAAGACTTCCCTTTCCCATGATGATGTCGTTAATTCTTTCGGGGTCTGCGGTTCCCGGAATCTCGATATAAATCTGGCTTGTACCCTGACGGCGAATAACAGGTTCCGTCAATCCAAAACGATCGATACGGCTGTTTAAAACTTCCAGCGCGCGGTTTACAGCATCCACGCGATCTTCGTCATTCAAAGAACGCCCCATTCTCTGAGAAAGAGCTTCCATATTTGCCTGAAGCACAATGCTCAAGCCGCCCGAAAGATCCAAACCAAGCTTGACCGCATTGCGCTGCATGTCTTTTAACGCGAAAATTTCATCGGCGTATTTTTGTTCGATTGCGTCAAGCGCCTGTCTTCTGTTGTCAAAAGCTTCCAGAACATTTCTTGCCGTCCATTGTTCGGGGATCGGGAGCTTGTTTTTTCTGTATTCGTTACGCGCAAGCACGGTGATGAATTCCAAACCTTCGGGAACCGCTTCGTCGGCGCGTACCGCCTCGATAAGACGCTGAAGGTCGATCTGGGCGGCATATCTTGCGTTTTCGCTTATCTGCTGCCTTGTCTCAAGCGCGAGAGCCTGCTGTTCTTTCGGAATAAAAAAGTACCATCGAATCGTGGGCCAAAGAAACAAAAAGCTCAACCCCAATACGACAAGCAATATAAAAAATCGGTAGCGTTTGTTCATCCTTATGCCTGCTCCTTCTCTTCTTCAGATTTTTCTTCAGATTTCTCTTCCGTTTTGTCTTCGATTTTTTCTTCTTTGGCTGCCGAGGGCTGTGTTACGCTGGAAATTGCGCTTCGAAGGAATTCCAGTTTGACATTGTCGTCCGCCTTGATAATGACGGTTGTCTCCTTTACGCTTTGGATCGTGCCGTAAAGACCGCCGATGGTGACAATTTTGTCGCCTTTTTTAAGCTCGGAGAGCATTTTTTCGGTTTCTTTGCGCTTTTTGTTTTGAGGCCTTATAATCAGGAAGTAGAAAATCAAGATAATAAAAACAAATGGTAAAAGACCCATAATGGCATTATTATTGCCTTCGGCGGCTCCTTGAGAGGCACCCATTAGTAACGGAAGAATAAATGAATCCATGAAAAACATCCTTAAATATTGAATTTGTCAACACTCTACCATAAAAGGGGGAAGCTAATCAAGGGGGAAGGGGGGAAATCGTCAGAACCGGACAGCCGGTGAATCTATGCCCTTTTTCAAGGCTTAAAGGGCATTTAACGCCTTATTACAACAAAACCTGCCGCTCCGATGCTGAAATCTTCCAGTTCTTCCCATGAAGCGACGACACTTCCTCCCACCCTGCCGACTCCCGTATAAACGAAACCTTCCGGCAATTTTGGCAATGAAGGATGCGAAACTTCTTTCTCTTTTGGAAACGAATTGTAAAAAATGTCCACTGTAATTTCTTCACTGTCAAGCACAGAACGCGAAAGATTCGATGTGCGAAACAATCGAATTGCGGGTCTTTCGCCCGCTCTTCTTGCCGCCCTTAAATAATACATGCCGTCGTCTGCAAGACGAAGCGAATCAATGCTCCAGTTGTCGCTCTCCGGAAATTGCCCAAGCGCGGGAATGTCTATCGGAAAAACGGCATTCGAGTTCATATTGAACGACCATGTCCGCGTCTTTGGCTGTTCCGATTCGTTGGTAACAAAGAGATCGTCCGTGTAAAGAACGGCGGCGGGAAAACCGTCATAAAAAACAAAGCCGCCGACCGTAAAGGAAAGCCAGTTTTCTCCGCCCGGGAAACGATAAAGCGCATAGCCCCTTTCCTTTCCGGAGTTGGGCGTAATTTTCATGAATCCGTCCCTGTTAACTGTCATGATAACGCCGTCGTCGGTTTGCGCAAAAAAACGCACATGCACTGCATGGGGCCAGGGAACAAGCGCATCAACTTGCGCCGCCTCTTCGATTGTTTCTATATGAACGGGTCCTCTCTCCGTTAGCTGAAACCAAATGGGACTGTTTCCGGTTCTTACAATCGCCGACGGATATGCCCCGGACCATGTGACAAGAACCGGCTCCTTGTCAACCGACGCTTTTGTGCAGGAATTAAAACAAAAAAGGAAAAGAAAGATCAGCCACAAACCACACGAACAGAAGAGAAATCCATTTTTAGGTTTGTGTCGGTTCGTGGTAAAATTCTTCAAGATAAGTCCTCCGGGAAGGTTATTTTTTTATTTTCGGTTTCGCCCGGTATTACAGCCACCCTTCCCATAAATTTTCCCCATATTTGCGCATCGTCCGTAAATTCCTCGTTTTTTGTTTTTGCCGCTTTTTTGTGGGCATGGAGAATTTGCGGAAACTTAAACGCTTGCGGCGTTTGCGCCATTCTCGTATTTGCGCGTTTTGGATGATTCCTGACAAAACCGCCGTCTTCGCTTAATTCTTTGGGCGTGTCCGTAACAGGCAAAACGGGAATTGCGGCGCCGTGTTCCCGAACCGCTTTAATCAATCTTTCCATTAACGAACAGCTTGCCCACGGACGCGCTCCGTCGTGGATTAGCACATAATTTGGCGCATAATCCGCAAGAAGCAAAAGCGCGTTATACGCCGATTCGCGTCGGGTGCTTCCGCCCCTTACGAACAAAATCTGCCTGTCTTTGACGGAAAAACATTCGGGCGGCAGCGCATTTCTGGCGGCTTCTTCCCCGTTTTCGGGAACGGCAATTACGATTATTGTGATTACAGGAACCGAAAAAAAAGCGCAAACGGAAGATGCAAGAACGGTTTTGCCGTTTTCTAGCATACGATACTCTTTCTTGATTCCGCCCATACGATTGGACGACCCTGCGGCAAGAATTATTGCACCAACATGTTCCCCACTCATTATCCCTTACCCTATTGGTCTTATATATTAATTATTTTACTCAAGTTCCAAACGGGAAAAAATCATGTTTTCCACTTCTTCTTTGGATTTTCGAAGCGATATTGACACTTCGTCTTCCAAAAGTTTCAGAGCAGAATCATAAAGTTTGCGTTCCTGAATGGGCAGCTCTTTTACCTTGCTGCGATGATAAAGGGAACGCACAATACTCGCTATGTCTCTTACGCTTCCTTTCTTTAAAAGGTCAAGGTTCATTTGATAACGCATCTTCCAGTCCGACGGAATCGGATCGTAATCTTCGCCAAGCAACTCAAGCGCCTTCATGGCTTCATCTCTGGAAACAGTCGGGCGTATGCCAAGTTCCATTGCCTTGTCAACGGGAACCATAATGGTCATGTCCGTGACTTCGACATAAATCACATAATAGGGTATTTTTGCATCCTTGAATTTTTTCTGGATGATCGACTTTATAAGCCCAACACCCTGACTAGGATAAACCACTTTTTGGTCGACCTGAAAAGATTTTGATTTGCTCATTATTTCAGATACTATCAAAAAATAAAAATTAAGTCTATACTGATCGTTTGGTAATAAGGAGAATTTATGGCGGAAATACGCAGACTGGACAGCGAAAGCATACTTCAATTGTACAAAATCCACACTATAGTCTACAACCTGCGAAAGGATTATTCAAAGGAAGAAAACCAAAAAGCCGATCCGCTGGATCACCCGGCAGAATGGGCGTGGGGTGCATTTGACGGCAAAAAACTTCTTGCCGGAATGTTTGAACTTGAATACCTTATGCGTTTTGACGGGCACAGCGTAAAAATGTCGGGAATAAGCGGCGTTGGCACTTTGCTCGAAGCGCGCAATGAAGGGCATGTGCGGAAAATATTGGAAAAGCTGCTTGTCGAAAATCATGAAAAAGGGGTGATTTTTTCCAATTTGACTCCATTTGACCACGATTTCTACAGAAAATTCGGATATGAAACAGCCTGTGCCAGAACGCATATTTCGATCAACACAGGCGACATGTCGGATATCGAGTCAAACGGCAAGTTCGTTCATATACTTCCCGGCGATGACACGTCCCTGCTTGCGCAGATTCACAGCGCGTACATTTCCAATATCAATCACGGCATTCACAGGGATTCATGGCCGGACAACCGGGCATGGAAACGCTTTACAAGAGAAGACCCCTGCACAAGCGGTTACTTCGTTTATCTATGGAAGGACGAAAACGATGAAGCGCGAAGCTACATAAAATATCAGGATGTGACAGAAGACGGAGATCATAATATTTCCGTAACGGAGCTTGCCTTTAAGGACATGAAAGGTCTTTACGGAGCATTAAGCATCGCGGGCACACTCTCGCCCCAATTTGAAAATTTCAAATGGCTTGCTCCAACATTCATCGATCCTTTTGACATCATTGGCGACGCATGGTCTGTGGAAACGGAAATAAGACCGCGCGACATGACTAGAGTTATAAATGTAAAAGCCGCGCTTGAACTCATGCGCCGTCCCGAAGGCAAAGGTCATTATGTCATCGAAGTTGAAGATGAAAACATCGATGCGAACAACGGAAAATTCCTTGTCGAGTTTGAAGCGAACGAAGTTAAGGTAACGCCCACCAAAAAAAATCCGTGCCTTAGCTGCGATATCCTGACGTTGAGCCAGCTTGTTACAGGTTACAGATCGCTTGAAAACGCAATGTATTCGCGCAAAGAGGGATTGGAAGTTCACGGCAACGAAAATTTGCTAAAGCGCGTGTTTACGCAGCGCCCCCAACATGTAACGGAATATTTTTAAAAGGCAAATTCGTAGAGACGTTCCAACAGCGCGCTTATCTTGACTGCGTATTGCCTGTCGGCAGCCCAAGTGCCTGCAAGCCCCTCGTAGGTTGGAGCGCGTCCTCTTTGAACAAACCTGAAACGCGGATTTACAAGTTCCAGATTCAGCGGTTCCTGCGAACCGTAAGCCTTTAGATGCTGAATATGCGCGCGTATGCCTGTACGTTGATCCGGAAACGAAAGACCCGGTTCCCCGTTGCCGATTGCTCCAAGACCCGCAAAATTGAACTGCTCCGGTTTTACATCTCCGCCGTAACGCTGAAAACCCGTTTCCAGACACATTTGAACAAACGCGATATCATGGTTGACCCCTTCAAACGAGGCTTCTTCGACATAAAGACGCGCAATCGTCATTGCATTTTCGTTTCCGAAACCGGAATTGTTCAACAGCAAAAATTGCGCCATCTTGTCCGCACCTGCTTTCCCCTGCCCCATTATGTAAGTGGGAGGCAGAGGCTTCTCGCTTGCAACCTGCGGTTTAACCCCTGCGCAGGAAAGCAGGCAAACCGATATCAATATAAAAAAGAATATGTTTTTCATATTGATATTTTCGGTTAAAGAGGGCCTTGGGATTATACCGCTACCTGACCGTTATATTTATGACGGTTGGAATGTTCGGCAAAGCCAGCGTTGCAATACGCCATTCCCCGCCGGTCGGTCTTACAACAATCCGCAACTGGTATTGCCCCGGTCTTACCGTGTCAGGCACAGTACTGTTTATAGTAATATTGCCGGATGTTGATCCTGCGTTCAGCGAATTTCTGTTGGCAGTTCCTATCACCTCCACAATTCTGCCGTTGTTGTCAACTAACGCCGCTCCAACCTGTCCGCCTGTAAACAAATTCATGCCAACATTTCTGGGAGCTGTCGTAACGGCAAACCGTTCGTTTTGCCGCATGCTTGTCATGCTTGAAGCAAAAGAAGTCAATGCAAGCCCGTAACCGCCGCCTGTTGTCCCGCGTTCCGCGTTAACGGTAAAATTAATCGAGTTTGGAATATCAGGCAAAGCCAGCGTTGCGATTCTCCATTGTCCGCCATCCGGTCTTACGACAGCCATCAGTCTGTATTGCCCCGCTCTTACCGTTTCCGGCACAAAACAATTGAATTCCAATGCGCCTGATGTCGATCCCGCGTTAAGAGCGCCGCGGTTTCTGATTCCAATCACTTCAACAATTCTGCCGCTTGCTTCTACAAGCGCAGCTCCAACCTGTCCGCCAGGGAAATTTTCAAGACCGGCATTTCTTGGAGTCATCGTAACTGCAAACAATTCGTTTTGCATAACGGCGGTTTTGTTCGCGGAAAAAGCCGTTAAAGCAAGCCCGTAGCCGCCTCCCTGCGCTATGGTTTGCGCAGTAACGGTAAAATTAAACGAGTTTGGAACATCAGGCAAAGCCAACGTTGCAATTCTCCATTCTCCGCCTGTCGGTCTTATGACAGCCATCAATCTGTATTGCCCGGCTCTTACCGTTTCCGGCACATAACAATTTATTGTTATGGTGCCTGATGACGATCCTGCGTTCAGCGCATTTCTATTGGCAATTCCTATTACTGCCGAAAGTCTTCCGCTGTTGTCAACCAACGCCGCTCCAACCTGACCGCCGGGGAATTGTTCAAGACCGATATTTCTTGGGGCAACCGCAACTGTAAAGAATTCGTTTTGCGGTATTGATGTTCTGCTCGCGCTGAAGGTTGTCAACGCAAGTCCGTAACCGCCGCCTGTTGTTCCCGGTTCTGCGGTAACGGTAAAATTAATCGAGTTTGGAACATCAGGCAAAGACAGCGTCGCTATTCTCCATTGTCCGCCTTCAGTCCTTACGACAGCCATCAGTCTGTATTGCCCCGCTCTTACAGTTTCCGGCACATAACAATTGAATTCCAATACGCCTGACAACGATCCTGCGTTCAGCGCGTTACGGTTTCTGAATCCAACCACTTCAACAATTCTGCCGTTTGTTCCAACAAGCGCCGCTCCAACCTGTCCACCCGGAAACTGTGCAAGACCAATATTTCTTGGAACTATGGATACAGCAAACATTTCGTTTTGCACTGCCGCATTTCTACTTGCGCTAAAATTTGTTAACGCAAGCCCATAACCTCCGCCCGGCGTTATGGTTTCTGCAGTAACATTAAAATCAATTGAGTTTGAAATGTCGGGCAAAGCGAGTGTGGCAACCCGCCACTGTCCGCCCTCGGTTCTTACGACAGCCATCAGTCTGTATTGCCCGGCTCTTACAGTTTCGGGCACATGACAATTAATTTCCAATGCGCCCGACAACGATCCCGAGTTTAACGCGCTACGGTTTCTGATTCCTATTACTTCCGCAATTCTGCCGTTGGTTCCAACAAGAGCCGCTCCAACCTGACCGCCGGGGAATTGTTCCAAACCGACATTTCTCGGAACCATCGTAACGGTAAAAAATTCGTTTTGCGCTGCTGTGTTTTTGCTCGCGCTAAAAGCTGTTAACGCAAGCCCGTAGCCGCCTCCCGGCGTTACAGTTCCGGCAGTAACAGTTAAACTTATCGATGATGGAACGCCATCGCCGACTGCGGAAGTCGTGGCAATTTTCCATTCACCGCCTGTTTCTCTCGTTACAATTCTTAAATTGCCGATACCGGTGCTTGCAGTTTCCGGTAAAAAACAATTCATCGTTCTTGTCAGGGAAGAACCGGGACGACGTTCGCCGTAATTGGCGATTCCCACTATTGATGTAATTGCGCCCCTTGAATTCACTACCGCCGCTCCAACCTGACCGCCCGAAAAAAAGCCGAAGCTTGTCACATTTGCGGTAACCGTAAACAATTCATTTTGCTGAATTGCAGTTTTATTTACTGTGAATCCTTTTATGCCCATTTCATGACTGCCTGTGCTTCTTTGATTTGGCCTTATATTGGCGGTGATAGCATGACGAAGATAATAATTACGGCTGCCCGGTGTCAATGCGTTCAGGGAATACCATCCATCGTGACCGCCTCCCCATCCCCAGTTAACATGAAATTTGCCTTGATTGTCGTATCCGTCCACTACAAAACCATGACCGCCGCCATCCCTGCCTGCGCTGTAATATACGGGCAAGCCGGCATCCAATTGCGATCTTATCAACGCTTCCCATCCTGCATCGGTGTAAAATATGCGCTCATGACGCTGAATGCTTCTGTCATAACCGAAAGTCTCGGTCATTGCAGTGTAATAATTTCCTTGTGCGCCTACTGCAAGAGCAACATGATACATTAATACGGCTACGGCATTACGTTGACGCTCGTTGCTGTTTCTGCCGTCTCTGCGATAGCTGTTAAGCATATTATTCCAATCATAAGCAACGTTTAAATTTACAGATGATACGGTGACATTGTGATTCGGACCTACAATCGTACTTTGCCCGCTGCCTCGCGCAGGATGCCTGTGAAACGCCATTATCTGCGCCCATGCCGTATTGGTGCAATTTGTATAGAGACGCCCGGTGCCGTCATCTTTCGGATGACCGCGAATTAAAGGAAACAAATCATTGTACGGAGCGTATTGGTTCCACTTTTGCTGTACCAGCGGTCCGACGACAGCTCTGGAATTCACCGGCTCATTTAGCAGCGAATCAAGTTCATCATCGCGCAGTAACATTGGAGCATCGCCCGATACCGCTTCAGGCGGAGCTTCCACCTCCCTGATCTCTACTGCAGGAGTATCAACAACTGCCGCTTCCTGTGCATGCAGATAATTGCTGTTGGAAAACGCCAGCATAAGCGTTAACAAAATTCCGATAAAGCCGTAATTCGATTTCATTTAATTCCCTCTTTGTTTGTTTTATCTCTTGGCGTTCCGGTTTACGGTATAGCCACAATTCTGCTTGCGTGGTCTCTCCACCTCGCCGCCGCCCTGTACGCAGCAACGTTTGCCGCAGGGACGTGGATTTGCAGTGAGGCGTGAGTACGAAGTAACACATCTTGCCCCAACGCGGGCGGCCTTTCGCGCTGCACTGTAACACTCCTCAGCGCGGTACAGCCGGAGAACGCATAGTTCCCGATAGTCGTCACGCTGTTCGGTATGGTGATTGTCGTCAGCCTGGTGCAGTCTTTGAACGCGACATTCTCGATAGTCGTCACGCTGTTCGATATCGTGATGCCCGTTAAGGCGGCACCCCAGAACGCCTCGTCCCCGATAGTCGTCACGCTGTTCGGTATGGTAACGTTGCCGGTTGCGGAGGGCCAAGCTATGAGCGTCGTTTTGGCTTTATTATACAGCCCGCCGTTTTCACTTGAAAAGGCCCTGTTCGCCTGGTCTACCGTAATAACCAGCCTGTGACAATTCCTAAACACAGCCTCACCGATAGTCGTCACGCTGGCCGGTATGGTAATTGTCGCAAGCGCGGTGCAGTCCATGAACGCACAATTCCCGATAGTCGTCACGCTGTTCGGTATGGTTACGCTTGTCAGCGCTGTGCATTCGTTGAACGCACCTCCATCGATGGTGGTCACGCTGTTCGGTATGGTTATGCTTGTCAGCGCAAAACAGCGGTCGAACGCACCACTCCCGATGGTGACCAGCGCGGCGGCTCGGCTCATATTCACGGTCGTCAGCCGTCGATTGAGGGTGAACGCCAATTCGCCAATGACAGTCACACCGTTCCCGAATGTCAAGCTTGTCAGGTTGAGGGCTGCGAACGCCAGCTTGCCAATAATGCCGCCCTCTATCGTTACGGTCCTGAGCGCGGGGCACTCCATGAACGCCTCCTCGCCGATGTTTGTATTGCCCAGTACGGTTACGCTAGTCAGCCTGGCACAGCCTTTGAACGCTTCATCCTGGATGGTCGTCACGTTGCCCGGTATGGTTATGCTTGTCAAACCGCTACCGCCGAACGCATTTTGTCCGACAGTCTCCACACCGCTCCCTATCGTTACGCTTGTCAGCCTGGAGCAGCCGATGAACGCATTGTACACGATAGTCTTCACGCTGTCGGGTATGGTTACGCCCGTTATGGCGGCACGGGTGAATGCATGGTTCCCAATGGTGATCGTTGTGCTTGCGAAGCGGTTGGCAGTCACGTTGCCGGTTGCACCGGGCCAGGCTATAAGCGTTGTTTTGTCTTTGTTATACAATGCTCCGTTTTCGCTTGAAAAGCTCGCGTTCTCCGGGTCTACCGTAATAACCAGTCTGGCGCACACGTCGAACGCATTTTCACCGATACTCGTCACGCTGTTCGGTATGTTGATTGCCGTAAGCACGGCGCAGCCTCTGAACGCCAAGCTGCCGATAGTCGTCACGTTGTTCGACATGGTGATGCTCGCCAGCCTCATGCACTCCTCGAACGCGCCCGAGCCGATATACGTCACGCTGTTCGGAATGGTTACACTTGTCAGCGCGATGCAGTGTGAGAACGCATCGTCACCTATTGTCGTCACGCTGTTCGGTATGGTGACGCTCGTTATTGCGGTTTGCTCATTGAATGTACAGTCGGCGATACCCCTCACGCCGCTTGGTATGTTTATACTGCCTCTGATCGTCCCTTTTACGCCAACCGCCCAGTTGCCTGTATAAACGACGCTGTTGTTCGGCGCATTGTTAAAAATACCGGTGTCGTCAAACGCACCATAGCCGATACTCGTCACGCCGGCGGGGATGGTGACACTCGTGAGCGAGGTGCAGCCCTCGAACATACTACCACTGATGGCGGTCACGCTGTTCGGTATGATGACGCTCGTTATGCCGGTTTGGCCCCTGAACGCACCGCTTGCGATACCTCTCACGTTGCCGGGTATATTTATACTGCCGCTGATCGTCCCTTTAACGCCAACCACCCAGTTGTCCACATAAACGATGCTGTTATCAGGCGCATTGTTCCATATACCTGTGTTGGTAAACGCATTGCGGCCGATTCTAGTCACGCTGTCAGGTATGGTGATACTCGTGAGCGCGGTGCCTTCGAACGCAGCCCAGCCGATAATCGTCACGCTGTCGGGTATGGCCACACTCGTAAGCGCAGTGCAGCCTCTGAACGCCTCGACATCGATAATCGTCACGCTGGCGGGTATGGTCACGCTTGTGAGCGCGGTGCGGCCTTTGAACGCTCCTATGGCGATACGCGTTACGGGCATGTACGGGCTTGCGTCGTTTTGGCGGTACTGTGCGGGTATACTGACTGCTCCTGTAATAGACCTGTTATTGGCAACGACCCTGTAGGTTTCTCCGCTGCGAATGAATCCCAGCCCTTCATTGGCATACGCGATTCCGGAAAATAAAAGCACTGCCAAAATTGTCAGAATTTTTTTCATTTAAGATTCTCCTTTATTGTTCTTACCGGCCGCTCTGAACGTTTACCGTGTAACTGCCGCTTCCCCTGTTGCCGTGAACTCCCGCGAAGAAAGTGAAAACTTCCCCTGCGCCCAAATTTCGAGTAAAGCGGAAATTGCGGCCCTGCCCGCTGTCATCGTTAATAGTCGCCGCGCTTCCCGTGCCGCTCGCCACTGAAAACGCAACCGGGTCAAGCGTTCCGTTGTTTGAAGATTCAAATGTATATTCCCCCGCAGAAGGCGCGGTAAAATTCAACTGTATTCTTTGCCCGTTATTTATTGCGACAGTTGCAGGAGAATTTAATACAAGCGTTATCGACTGAATGGTTTGAATGTTTATCGTATAACTGCCGCTTCCCCTGTCGCCGTGAACCCCTGCGAAGAAAGTGATTGTTTCCCCTGCGCGCAGATCTCGCGCAAATTGGAAATTACGTCCTTCTCCGCCGTCATCGTTAATAATATTTGCGCTTCCCGAGCCGCTTGCCGCCGAAAACGCAACCGGGTCAAGCGTTCCGTTGTTTGCTGACTCAATTATATAAGTCCCCGCAGAAGGCGCGGTAAAACCAAACTGAACTCTTTGCCCGTTATTAATAGTGATAGTCGCAGGTGCGTTTGCCGCAGGCGTTTGCTGCGCAGCAGGCTGTTGCGCTGTTGGCTGTGTAGCAGGCTGTACCGCAGGCTGGCTGGCTGTCGTGCCGCTTCCGGCAACAGTAATATTAATGCTGTTGGGAACATTGCTGTTAATGTCAGATAACGCAACGGGTTTCCATTCTCCGCCTGCAGGTCTTGTAATAATCATTAACCGGTATTGACCGGGTCTTACTGTCGCAGGCACAGAGCAATTCATTGCCGAAGTACGGGACAAACGGGGATTTATCGCGTTGTAATTTTCTGTTCGTATAACATCAATTATTCCGCCGTTGGCATCGACCAACGCAGCTCCTACCTGTCCGCCCGGGAAAATGCTGAAACTCCTGAGAGAGAAATTAACAGCAAACGATTCATTTTGGGATACGGATGTTTTGTTTGCAGAAAAAGAATTTAATCCGAATCTGTTATTGTCTGACACTCCTCCCGCGTCGGGCTTGATATTTATGATGATGTGCTGCTCATCGGGCCACCATCCCCTGTTTCCAATATTGTTAAGAGTATACCAGCCGTCAGATTGACCGTTATTGCCGATATTCATATGAAATCTGCCCTGATTGTCGTAACCGTCTATGATAAAAGCGTGGCTGTTAACTACGCCCCGGGCAAGACTCTCCTGAGAATGACCCCAATAATATACAGGCATTCTTGCATCCAGTTGGGATCTTATCAGCGCTTCCCACTGTGCATTGGTATAAAACCTGCGTTCATGCCATTGAATACTTCTGTCATACCCGAAATTGACAGTCATTGAAGCGAAATAACTTCCGGGATAAGTTAAACCGTTTGCGCCGTTTGCAGCGGCTACATGGTAAAACAATGTGGCTACTGCGCTGCGCTGCCGCTCTGTTCCGCTGTTCGCATTTGGATAGATACTGAGCATATTATCCCAATCGTACGCGACATTTAAATTTACGGTCGGAACGGCGACATTTTGCACCATAAGTAACCTGCTCTGCCCTGTTCCCCTTACAGGATGCCGGTAATAATACATTATCTGCGCAAGAGCGGTATTCCCGCAATCTGCGTGAATGCGCCCGGAATTGCTGTCATGCCAGCGGATTTCGGGATTGGCCGGGAACAAATTATTAAACGGAGCATAGGGACTCCACTGCGTTTGTATAAGCGGCGCAACAACGATATTATTATTTGCCGTTACCTGAAAACTGATAGCGGTTGGAGCGTTGTTAAGAGAATTTGTTATAAATTGCCGTTCGCTTCCCGTAGCGTCACTTACAGCAATTCTTATCTGATAATGACCCGGACGTACTGTAGTGGGAACAACACAGGTAACAAATGAACTGCGGCCGGAGCCTGCGCCAAACGACGTGGAAGATCTTGTTCCGATTGTTGTTATAACATTACCCGCATTATCCGTTAAAAACGCGCTTAACGAACCTTCAAATGTCCGCAAACCCGGATTTCTTATGTCGTAATTAACATTAAACTGTTCATACTGAGGCACGGAAACTCTGTCGGCGGTTAAAGCCCGGAATGCCAATTCGTAACCGGCGCTTGCTTGGGCGGATAGATTTGCGAGAATCAAAAAACCAATCAAAATAAAAACGAAAAACTTTCTGTTCATTTAATTCCCCTTATATTGTTCTATGTTCTTACCGGCCGCTCTGAACGTTTACCGTGTAACTGCCGCTTCCCCTGTTGCCGTGAAGTCCCGCGAAGAAAGTAAAAACTTCCCCTGCGTTCAAATTTCGCGTAAAACGGAAATTGCGGCCCTGCCCGCTGTCATCGTTAATAGTCGCCGCGCTTCCCGTGCCGCTCGCTGCCGAAAACGCAACCGGGTCAAGCGTTCCGTTGTTTGAAGATTCAAATGTGTAAGCTCCCGTGGAAGGTGCGGTAAAATTCAACTGAACTCTCTGCCCGTTATTTATTGTGACAGTTGAAAGAGCGTTTGCAGAAAGCGTTACCGACTGAACGGCTTGAATGTTTATCGAATAACTGCCGCTTCCCCTGTCGCTGTGAACCCCTGCGAAGAAAGTGATTGTTTCCCCTGCGCGCAGATCTCGCGCAAATTGGAAATTACGTCCTTCCCCGCTGTCATCGTCAATATTCACCGCGCTTCCAGAGCCGCTTGCCGCCGAATATGCAACCGGGTCAAGCGTTCCGTTGTTTGTCGACTCGATTATATAAGTCCCCGCAGAAGGCGCGGTAAAACTCAACTGCATTCTCTGCCCGTTATTTATAGTGACAGTCGCAGGGGCATTTGCCGCAAGTGTTTGCTGCGCGGCAGGCTGTTGTGCTGTTGACTGTTGCGTTGTTGACTGTTGCGTTGTTGGCTGTTGTACTGTTGGCTGTGCAGTCGGCTGTATTACAGGCTGGCTGGCTGCCGAGCCGCTTCCTGTTACAGTAATATTAATGCTGTTGGGAACCCCTGCCACTTTATCAGTTAACGTGACGAGTTTCCATTCGCCGCCTTCGATTCTGGTAACAGCCATTAAGCGGTATTGTCCTGCATTTACGGTTCCGGGAACAGTGCAATTCATTTCCATTGCAGATCTGGATCCAGACAGCCAATTATTGCCCAGATTTCTGCTTCCAATAACAGCGACGATATTGTTGTTATTGCCAACTAACGCTATTCCTGCCTGACCGCCGGGAAAACAACCAATGCTGAACAAAACGGGAGTGACAGTAAACCGTGCGTTTATGGATACGGATGTTGAACCGGTTGTAAACCCGTTTAACGCAAATTCATTACTGCCTGTACTGCCTCTGTCGGGTATAAAGTTAATGTAAACATAGGATATAAGCCGGTTGTCTCTATTGGGCAGTTGGCTCCCTTGAGGAGGGAATTCGTCAAAAGTATAAAATCCGTCACGATTGCCGTTCCATCCCCAGTTAATGTGGAATCTGCCGGTGTTATCATAACCGTCTATTACCGAAGCATGGTCGCCTGCGGGGGAGTTTCCGTAATACCACAACGGAAGACCTGCGTCCAACTGCTGTCTTATTAGCGCTCCCCACTCGGCATCAGTGTAAAATCTGCGTTCATGCCATTGAATGCTTCTGTCATATCCGAAATTTTCAATAAATATTCTGGTGAAACCTATTCCGTTGCCTCTCGCCATACCGAAAATAAAATTCAATTCGGCTACAGCCCTGCGTTCCTGTGCGGTGCCGGGATCTCCTGCGGTGTATGTATTGCGCATATTGGCCCAATCAAAAGTATAGCTGTTAAAATTGACAAGCGGCACATTTATACCATGCGGACCAAGAACGGTACTGGTACCGACAGCTCTTACAGGATGACGATAAAACGCCATTATCTGTATGGCGGCAGTAGTGCCGCAATCGGTAACAAGCCGTCCGTTTCCGCTGTTGGCTTTTACATGATTGGGCAAATAAGGAAACAAATCATTGTAAGGACTGTCCTGATTCCACTTTATTTGCAAAAGCGGCGGAACAATAATACTCGGGTTTACTCTTACTTCAAAATCAATGCTGTTTGGAATATTCGGCATAGCCAGCGTGGCAAGCCGCCACTGCCCGCCATTCGGTCTTATGACAGCCCGCAATTGGTATCGACCCGGGTTTACGGTATGCGGCACAGTGCAATTAAATTCTATAGCGCCTGATAACGATCCTGCGTTTAACGTACCGCGGTTTCTTGTTCCGACAACTGCCGCAATCCTGCCTGAACTGTCAACTAACGCAGCTCCTATCTGTCCGCCGGGGAACTGTGCCAAACCGACATTCCTGGGAGTTGCCGTTACTGTAAAAGATTCGTAATGTTGTATACGGGATACGCTTGCACTAAAAACCGCTAACGCCATTCCGTAACCGCCGCCTGCAGTGCCGCTTTCCGCCGTAACGGTTAAATTAATCGCAGATGAAACATTCTGCAAAGTTTGTGTTACAACTCTCCACTCCCCGTCGGTGGGTCTTACAACAGCCATCAACTGGTATTGTCCGGCTCTTACCGTTTCGGGAACAAAGCTGTTTATTGTCAAAGTGTTTCCTGTTGCCCTGACATTGAGGGCGTTCCTGTTGGCGGATCCGATAACCGCCACAATCCTGCCTGAATTGTCAACCAACGCAGCCCCTACCTGTCCGCCGGGGAACTGTTCGATACCGACATTTCGGGGAGTTGCCGTGACTGTAAACAATTGGTTTTGCTGTACATTTGCCGCGCTTGCCGCAAAAGCCGTTAACGCCAATTCATAACCGGCGCCTGATTGGGCGGATGGATTTGTGAGAATGATAAAACCAACCAAAATGAAAACGAATGACTTTTTGTTCATTTATTTCTCCTTATACTGTTCCATGTTCTTACCGGCCGCTCTGAACGTTTACCGTATAACTGCCGCTTCCCCTGTCCCAAATAACTCCCGCGAAGAAAGTGAATGTTTCTCCTGCGCGCAGATTCCGCGTAAAGAGGAAATTTTCACCTTGCCCGCTGTCGTCGTCAATCTCCCTTGAGCCGCTCACTGCTGTATACGCTAACGGGTCCAACGAACCGTTGTTTGTAGATTCAAATGTGTAAACCCCGGCAGAAGGCGCGGTAAAATTTAACTGCACTCTTTGCCCGTTATTTATAGTGACAGTCGCCGGGATGTTTAACGAAAGTAACACTGCCTGAACGCGTTGAACATTTACCGTATAACTGCCGTTTCCTGTGCCGCTACGAATCCCTGCGAAGAAAGTGAATACTTCCCCTGCGCGTAAAGTCCGTATAAAGAGAAAATTTTTACCATTCCCGTCGTCTTGGCTAATAACCACTGCGCTTCCCGTGCCGGTCGAAGCTGAATACGCAGTCGGGTCCAACGAACCGTTGTTTGAAGATTCAAACCTGTAATCTCCTGCCGCAGGCGCGGTAAAATTTAACTGTATTCTTTGCCCGTTATTTATAGTGACAGTTGTAAGAGCGTTTGCAGAAAGCGTTACCGACTGAACGGCTTGAATGTTTATCGTATAACTGCCGCTTCCCCTGTCGCCGTGAACCCCTGCGAAGAAAGTGAAAACTTCCCCTGCGCTTAAATTCCGCGAAAATTGGAAATTACGTCCTTCCCCGCCGTCATCGTTAATAATCACCGCGCTTGTCGTGCCGACTGCCGCAGAAAACGCAACCGGGTCAAGCGAACCGTTGTTAGAAGATTCAAATACGAAAACCCCGGCAGAAGGCGCGGTAAAATTCAACTGCATTCTTTGCCCGTTATTTATAATGACAGTTGTAAGAGCGTTTGCAGAAAGCGTTTGTTGCGCAGCCGGTTGTTGTGCTGTTGGTTGTTGCGCTGCAGGTTGTTGTATTACAAGCTGGCTGGCTGCCGCACCGCTTCTTGTAACAGTTAAATCAAAGCCTGTTGGGCTGTTCTCGAGAGAAAGCGTGGCGATTTTCCATTGTGCATTCGCATTTGGCCTTAGAACCATCCTTAGTTTGTATTGACCCGGCACTACCGAATTGGGAACGGTACAAGTTACGCTTATGGGATCGTTGTTACGGGCGCCGACAACAAACCTGCCTGAGTTCCAGCTTCTAAGAACCGTCACAATATTATTGTTATTATCCGTTAAGGCCGCGCCTATCTGACCATTAAAAATATCCGACCCCGCATTTAGGAATCGATAACTGACAGCGACCTGCGCATTTCCTGATACGGTTGTATTGTTTGCGGCAAAACTTGTTAACGCCATTCCGTAACCTCCGCCATTTGCTTCACCTGCGGTAACAGTAAAATTAATCGAGTTTGAAACATCCGGCAAAGCAAGCGTTACGACCCGCCACTGTCCGCCCTCCGGTCTTGCGGCAGCCATCAATCTGTATTGCCCGGCTCTTACCGTTTCGGGCGCATAGCAATTTATTGTTAATGCGGCTCCGGTTGATCCCGCGTTCAGCGCATTTCTATTGGCAACTCCCATTACTTCTACAATCCTGTCATTATTATCAACTAACGCCACCCCTACCTGACCGCCCGGAAAATTTTCATAACCTGCATTTCTGGGGGTTGTTGAAACGGCAAACAATTCATTTTGTGTTACTGTTGTTTTATTTGCCGTTAAAACTGTCGGAACAAGCAGATAGCCGATTCCTGACATTCCGGAGAAAGCAAAAGGACGATCCGCGTTGTACGAATAAACAGCGATTTTCATGTCAGGACCATTGGTTGCCCAATAAACGTTTCCGGTTGTTTGACAGTACCGTAATGTGTCGTTTATATTTAGCCTGACACCGCGCATTTCCCGAGCCGCCTGCAAAACCCTGCCTCTTTCGTCAATTATCGCACAATAGGTTGATATATAATTTTCATTGCTCATCAGTTCCCACATAAGCAGATACCTGTTTGCGTTCAATCTAGTTATTTTCGGGTTACCGGCGTTTTGCGTATTTTTATTATTATAATTCGTGATCCATACAGGCTGGCTTACAGCGTTTAACTCATTGTCCATAGTAAGAATAAACAAGTTGCGCGAATCGTTATGGCTTTCGTGCAAAACGACATTATTGCGTTCATACGTTCCGGCAAAAATGTAGCCGCCTGATGTTTCAGCCAATCCTCCCATTTGCGCAAAAGTAAATTGATATCTTGATCCTTCTTTAAACCTGAATGCCGAAAGAGAAACAGTACGCTGATCAAGCTTGAACCTGTTAAAAAAGAATTGCCTTGGATACATATCGCCCTGATCGGCAAAAATAAAACCGTCTTGAACAGGAAGAATAAATTGATTGAACGTATGGCTCGCATAAGGAACACCTTGTAAACTTCTATTAGCCTGACCTCTGTCAATTCTGAGGAAAGTGTTTTTATCGACAATGAATCCATAAGATGCCTGATGATTAAGACCGTCGTTTTGCGACATGAACATTTCCGTGGCGAAGTAAATCGCAAGCATATTACCGGAAATTTCCATTCTGCACGAGCCTGACCTGAATGGTCTTCTAATACCGTTAAAACTGTTTTGTGCATTGGCAATTAACCTGTACATATTCAGCCGTCTGCCCGAACTGTCATACTTGACCAAAGCCATATTTTCGATGTTTTTATCGTCTTCCTCGACATCTTTGGCATAGAAGAAATAAAAATTTCCTTCATTGTCTTTTGTAAAAGCGCCAAACTTTTGGAACTCATTCTGAAACCTCATTGTTCTTATGTGCCGCAAATCACTTGAATATTCATAAACTTGCGTTACTGTAGTCGTGGCGCTGCATACGCTTACTGTTCCGTCATTGCTGACATAAGTCGTAATTATGGAAGCAAGGTCTGGCCAGCCTCTTAAATAATCCTTTCCCCTGTCTATCGATATTGCGGTTATGTGGTCAACTTCCTGCAATACGACAGACGGGTTTCCCGCAGTATTTTGTCCAAAGACCGAATGAGGAGCAATACTAATTACAACCATAACCAGAAGCGCGATAAAATTGAATTTATTTTTCATTTACTCTCCTTTACTGTTCTTTGTTTGTTTAATGAATAATTGTTCACTTAAAATAACCTCAGCCATCCTCTGTTCGCCCCATTCGCGTACGAAATGCCCATAACGCCGCCTTGGTTTGCCCATGTTGCCGACGCTCCCGCCGATACAGTCAAATGAGTGTTAGAACCGGCGGTGTAGTTTAACGTACCAGCCGGGCGGTTCCATGCGATTATTACGGCGTTACCCGGTGAAGCGGTATTGTGGTTGTATGTGCCGCTGACAACATTGCCGGCTGCTGTTCCTGTTCCCGCCACTACGCCGCCATTTAGGTTGAAAGTTCCTTCGGCTCTGCGTACGCCATTGCCGGTGGGAGCGGTATTGCCGCTGATTTCGCCGCCTGACATGGTGATTACCGCACTACCCCATATTGCCATACCGCCGCCGTATGAAGCAGTTGCGGCGTTGCCGCTGATTGTTCCGCCTGACATATTAAATATGGTGCTGCCGGATACGCCTGCTCCGCCGCCGACGCGAGCAGCGGTGTTGCCGCTAATCTTTCCGTCCCGCATGGTAAACGTGCCTCCTGATATCCTGATGCCGCCGCCATTGACTGCGGTATTGTTGCTGATACTGCCACCTGATAAGTTGAATATACTGCCTGTACCCGTTAGCATAATACCGCCGCCGTCGTCGCTTGCGGTATTATTGTTGATCTCACCGCCTGACATGGTGAACTGGGCTCTGTCCCACAAAGACAGGCCGCCGCCGTTTGTAGCGGTGGTATTGCCTGTGATCCTGCCGCCTGACAAGTTAAATACAGTACCGTTGCCGGATACGCCCAAACCGCCGCCGCTTCTGGTAGCGGTGTTACCGCTGATTTCTCCGCCTGACATGGTGAATCGGGCGTTGCTCCACAGAGATATGCCGCCGCCGGTTGTGGCAGCGGTGTTGCCTGAGATCCTGCCGCCTGACATGGTGAAAACTGCGGAGTTGCCCGCTATATTTACACCGCCGCCATTGCCGGAGTTTACATTATTACGCAACACTGCGCCTGATTCCATAATGAACGTACCGCCTGCATTTACACGCACAAGCGAACCTGCAACGGCTGTTTCGGGTCTGGTCAACAGATTGCCGTCTTCATCATACTCATCCATATTTTCTTCATCATTAACAAAATTGATGTTGCCGCCGCCGTCTATGATGATATCCCGGAAAATCAGCGTTACGCCGTTCGGTACTGTAAACAAATCTCCTGTTACACCGCGTGTGAGCGTAACGGGCCTTGCGCTGTTCGCGCTGCGGATAGTAAGAGTCGCGCCTGCTCTGGCAGGTGGTCTGATGTTGTTCACCGGCGCTTCGATCGTCAAATCCTGATTAAGCGCGATGTCTACATTCGTGTTAGCCCCTGAGTAAGACGCTACGCGATCATCAAAATCGTCGAACGGGGTTCTTCTGTTGGTGTAGGTTGCGTTTAACACCCTGTCCATTATTTGCCGGGCAAGAGTGCCGCGCGTCGACGCACTGTTTACCATGACTACTACCGCCGTCTTTGTGTCAGAGCATACAATCATATATGCCTGGTGTGCTATAAAATCGCCGCCGTGCTCCAAACATCTTCCATAACGCTGCCCTGAATTTGACGGGCGCGTAAACAGTTCCCGAAACCGCCCGCCCATACTTGCGATATTACTCTCATGCGGTGTGAGCGCGGTATTTGGAACTGTTCTGTCGACTGCGCCCCATCCGATACCGGCAGCGGCAGCCTGCTGTAAAACTTCTGCGCCTGCAGGAACATTATCGCCAATAATAAAAGCTGCCAAACGCATCATGTCGACAGCAGTACTGGTTATTCCTCCGCTTGCACCGCCAAGATGAAGGCTTGTCTGGACCGGATAAAACTGCATCGGAGTTCCGTTAAAACGATGACCCAATGCCAGGCGATCCTGCATTGCAGGAGCATTCCAGCCGACATTCATGGAGGAGGAGTTCATCCCCAAAGGTCCAAACAACAGTTCCTGCAGGAGATGATCAACTCTCTTATTGGGAAAATCCCTGCCGTAATAAAGAGAAGCGACAACGTTAGCTGTAACTGTAGAGCCGCTTGAATACTGATAGGCGGTGCCAGGCTTATGAACATAGGTAAGATTTTCAAGCATCGACCTGAACTGGGCAAGAGTGGGGGATCCTGTTCCTATTTCTCTGGGAGCGCCTGAGTAGTGCGTGGCAAATTGCAGAAGAGTCGGATGTATCCGTGTTCCGTCAGTATCGATAAAAGGAGCTGTTCTGAAATAATTGTTAAGCGGATCGTTTAAATTTACATACGGCCTTCCTGTCGCAGGATTATTGATTCTTGAAAAGTATGAAAGCATAATGTTGGAAACGGGTTTTGAAACAGAGCCAATCGCAAAAATTGAATTCTCCGTTACCGGTCTCCTTCTTGCAACATTCCGCTGCTCTGATTCATGAAATCCGCGGCTAAAAAACGCCGTCCTTCCGTTTTTGTAAATCCCGACCGAAAGCCCTGTCATGTTCCAATTGGCATTTTGCCCTTCATCGAAATCCCTGTTTAGAAAGTGGTTATCCACCAGCAAATTTGCCCTGTCTATTATCTGCTGCCATTCTGCGTCAGTGAGCTGCCCTGTTGCTGTCCTTGTTTGCGCAAACACCGTCCCCACCAAAGCCAAAAAGAACGCCGCCGCCAATACCAAAGTTTTTATCTTAATCATGATGCCTCTCCCTTTTCTCTGCTCATTACTCACCACAGTCTTATCCATCCTCTGTTCGTCCCATTCGTGTACGAAACACCCATAACGCCGCCTTGGCTTGCCCATGTTGCCGTTGCGCCTGCCGACACAATCAAATTTGTATTTGCACCCGCAACATAATTCGGTATGTTACCGGCAGGGCGGTTCCACGCGATTATTACGGCGTTGTTAGGTGAAGCTGTATTGAGGTGGTAAGTACCGCTTACAACTGCGGCAATATTCCTGCCTGTTCCCGCCACTACGCCGCCTGATAAATTGAATACACTGCCCGTACCGGTTACCCTAATGCCGCTGCCTGCGTTGTTTGAGGTATTGGTATTGTTGATAATTTCACCGCCTGACATGGTGAACTGGGCTCCGCCCCATTGAATCAAACCGCCGCCGTTTGTACCTGCGATATTGTCTGAGATCCTGCCGCCTGACATGTTAAATACAGTGCCGCTGCCGGATACGCCCAAACCGCCGCCGTTTGTACCTGCGGTGTTGCCACTGATTTCTCCGCCTGACATGGTGAATCGGGCGTTGTTCCACAGAGATATGCCGCCGCCGCTTGTGGCAGTAGTATTGCCCGAGATCCTGCCGCCTGACATGGTGAAAACAGCGGAGTTGCCCGTTACAGCTACACCGCCGCCAGTACCGGAGTTTATGTTATTACGCAACACCGCGCCTGATTCCATAATGAACGTGCCGCCTGCATTTACACGCACAAGCGAACCTGCAACGGCTGTTTCGGATCTGGTCAACAGATTGCCGTCTTCATCATACTCATCCATATTATTTTCTTCATTACCAAAATTGATGTTGCCGCCGCCGTCTATGATGATGTCCCGGAAAATCAACGTTGCTCCGTTCGGTACTGTAAACAAATCTCCTGTTACACCGCGCGTGAGCGTAACGGGTCTTGCGCTGTTCGCACTGCGTATAGTAAGAGTCGCACCCGCCCTTGCAGGGGCTCTGATATGGTTTACCGGCAATTCGATTGTGAAATCCTGATTAAGCACGATTTCCATATTTGCGTTTGCTCTTGCATAAGACGCTATTTGATCATCAAACGGGTTTCTCATGGCAACTGCAGGATAGGTTGCGTTTAACACCCTGTCCATTATCTGCGCAGAAAGGGCAGTGACCATTGAATAAGCATAATTATTTAACAGGACCACTACCGCCGTCTTTGTGTCAGGGCATATAATCATATATGCCACGTGCCCTCTAATACCGCCGCCGTGTTCAAAACTATTTCCGTAACGCTGCCCTGCATTTGACGGGCGCCCAAACATTTCCCGAAACCGCACGCCCATGCTTTCGAAATTACTCTCATGCACAGAAAGCGCGGTACTGGGAACAACTCTTGTGATGCCTTCTATACTTCTATGATTCCATCCGATATAGGCGGCGGCAGCCTGCTGTAAAACTTCTGTGCCTGCAGGAACATAATCGCCTAAAATAAAAGCCGCCAAACGCATCATGTCTACAGCCGTGCTTGTTATTCCTCCGCTTGCGCCGCCAAGATGAATGTATGACGGGACCGGATAAAACTGCATCGGATCTCCGTTAAAACTATGAGGCAGCGTTACACGATCCTGCATTACAGGAGCATTCCAGGCGACATTCATGGAGGAGGAGTTCATCCCCAAAGGTCCGAATAATTTTTCCTGCAGGAGATGATCAACTCTCCTATTGGGAAAATCCCTGCCGTAATACAGGGAAGCGACAACGTTAGCTGTAACTGTAGCGCCGCTTGAATACTGATAGGCGGTGCCGGGTTTGTGAACATAGGTAAGATTTTCGAGCTGTGACCTGAACTGGGTAAGAGTGGGGGATCCTGTTCCTATTGCTCTGGGAGCGCCTGCGTAGTGCGTGGCAAATTGCAAAAGAGTCGGATGTATCCGTGTTCCGTCAGTATCGATAAAAGGAGGTGTTCTGAAATAATTGTTTAACGGATCGTTTAGATTTACATAAGGTCTTCCTGTCGCAGGATTATTGATTCTTGAAAAGTATGAAAGCATAATGTTGGAAACGGCTTTTGAAATGGAGCCAAGCAGAAAAATGGAGTTCTCCGTTACAGGTCTTCTGTTGGCGACTCTTCGCTGCTGTGATTCATGAAACCCCCGGTTAAAAAATGCCGTCCTGCCGTTTTTGTAAATCCCGACCGAAAGCCCTGTCAGGTTCCAGTTGGCATTTTGCCCCGCGCTAAAGTCCCTGTTTTCAAAGTGATTATCCACCAGCAAATTTACCCTGTCGAGTACAAGCTGCCACTCTGCGTCAATGGGCTGCTCTGTTGTAATTGTCTGCGTCTGCGGTAGCACGGCAATGCCGGGAGACGGTACTGCAGACTGTGCCGCGCTTAAGCCTTGAACGTTTACCGTGTAACTACCGTTTCCACTGTCGCGATGAACTCCCGCGAAGAAAGTGAAAACTTCCCCCGCACGCAGATTACGCGTAAAGCGGAAATTACGGCCTTCCCCGCCGTCATCGTTAATAGTCGCCGCGCTTCCCGTACCGCTCACTGACGAATACGCCACCGGATCCAACGAACCGTTGTTTGCAGATGCAAATCTGTATTCCCCTGCCGCAGGCGCGGTAAAATTCACCTGCACTCTCTGCCCGTTACTTATATTGACAGCCGCAGGAGCATTTGCCGAAAGCGATACTGACTGCATGCTTTGAACGTTTACCGTGTAACTGCCGTTTCCACTGTCGCGGTGAACTCCCGCGAAGAAAGTGAAAACTTCTCCCGCGCGTAAGCTTCGCGAAAAGCGGAAATTACGGCCTTCCCCGCCGTCATCGTTAATTATATTCGCGCTTGCCGTGCCGCTCGCTGCCGAAAACGCCACCGGATCCAACGAACCGTTGTTTGTTGACTCAATTACATATTCTCCCACAGAAGGCGCGGTAAAACTCAACTGCACTCTCTGCCCGTTATTTATATTCACAGTCACAGGAGCATTTGCCGCAAGCGTTTGCTGCGCGTGCAAATAATTGCTGTTGGAAAATGCCAGTACAAGCATTAACAAAATTACGATAAAGCCGTATTTCGATTTCATATAATTCCCTTTTATTTGTTTTATGTATAATTGTTCTTTTAAAATAACCTCAGCCACCCTGTATTGGATCCGTTCGTGTACGAAATGCCCATAACGCCGCCCTGGTTCGCCCATGTTGCCGTCGCTCCCGCCGACACAATCAAATTTGTATTTGCGCCCGCAACATAATTCGGCGTGTTACCGGCAGGGCGGTTCCACGCGATTATTACGGCGTTACTCGGCGCGGCAGTGTTAAGGTGGTGAGTGCCGTTGACAACTGCGGCAATATTCCTGCCTGTGCCTGCCACTACGCCGCCTGATAAGTTGAAAGTTCCGCTGGATCTGCGCACACCGGTGCCGTTAGGGGCGTTATTGCCAATTATTTCGCCGCCAGTCATATTTACGGTCGCACTGCTCCAAATAGCCATGCCGCCGCCGGGGTTAGTTACAGATGTGTTGCCGTTAATGCTGCCGCCGCTAAAATCAAATACAGAACTGCTGCCGGATACACTAACGCCGCCGCCGCCGAGATTGGCTGTGTTGCCGCTGATCCTTCCGTCCCGCATGGTGAACGTGCCGCCTGACATCCTTATTCCGCCGCCGTCTCTGCCTGAGTTGCCGCTTATCTCTCCGCCTGACATTATAAATGTGCTGCTGCTTGCCAAAATAACGCCGCCGCCATCGCCTGTGTTTGTATTGTTGCGCAGCACCGTGCCTGCGTTCATGGCGAATGAACCGCCGTTAATGCGCACAAGCGTTCCGCCGCCGTTATCTGCAAATGCGCCATTGGATGCGCCGTCAATGATGATGTCCCTAAAAACGACCGAAGCGCCGTTTGCAATTGTAAACAAATTGCCGTTGCTTCCTCGTGTCAGCGTAACCGGTCTTGCGGGGTTCGCGCTGCGAATGGTAAGCGCCGCTCCGGCTGTCCACGGAGATTCAATGGTTATAAGATTGTTGAGCGTAATATCTTCATTAACAACAACTTCGATATTTCCGGTTGCCCATCTGTAAGATAAAATGCCGGAATAAAAATCATTATTAGGCGTTCTGACACTTTGAGTATTGCCGGCACCGGACAAAGCGATTCCCAAAGGCCATTCTCCGATTGCGTTTGTAATTTCCCTGAATATTGAATTAAGATCGATTTGTTCCCTGTTAGGCGGCACAGAATTCATCAGTAATGCCCAGCTAAAACCGTTTGAGTCTCTCAGCAAATATGCCCAATTGCCATACCCCAGATTGCCTGTATGAGCATAAGCCCCTATCCGTGGCGTATCGCTTCTCAAAATATCAGGTACATTCGGGAAGTTATCAATATGTGCCATAAATTTCAAAAGTTCAACAGGACTTGCAACCCATCCACCTGCAGGACCCAGTTCATACGGCAAAGATGGATTTCCGGTTAAATTATGTATAACATTAATATACTCAACTTCATCAGGACCTGATCTGTCCGCACCTATTCTCATTCCGTCTATCCCGCAAGGCTTAAGTATATGTTCACGGACATATTCCTCATAAAGCATTCCGGTTACCACTTCAATTATTCTGCCAAGAACATTATAACCAAAATTTGAATATAGATATTCTGTACCGGGTAAACTCTTCAGTGATGTTTCAATGTTTAATCTTGTTACGGGAGAGCTGTTTCCGTAGTCTCTGTCGAAGCCTGATCTGTGTTCCAAAAGCTGCCTTACTGTAACATCAACAGGTCTCCTGTTAAACGCAGGCATACCGTATGCATTCCTAAAAATGCCGTCCCTGCCAAAAATATTACCGTCAAGAGATAATCTTCCTTCCTCGGATAATTTTGATATTGCGATAGATGTTATCGGTTTTGACACAGAACCTATCCTCATTCTATGTTGAGGCGTTAATCTTACTGCATTGTTACGGTCTGCAAAACCTACAGCTCCTTCATAAACAAGCCTTTCACGACGGGAAACGGCAAGAGAAATCCCTCCGCGCAATTGATGTCTGTTGCAAAATTCCTGCAAGATTCCGTCGATTGTTCTTTCGGTATCGTTTCTATTGACTGTCCTTGTCTGCGCATAAGCCGTCCCCGCCGCCGACAACACGAGCAAAAAACAAATAATAATCGTTTTGAAACCTGCAAAAAATTTAAATTGCCCTTTCATAAATAGCTCCTCTGTGCTGTTCATTTAAAATAACCTCAACATTCCTTTCCATATAACGATTGCTTGTTCGCTCTCCGCTCTTTTTCATGCTATATGTGAGTAAATAGTTTCGCCTTGTGAGTGCAGGAGTAAAAAAGGGGGTAATTTGACAAGTTTCTTCCATAATAAAGGTATGAATGGATGGGGGGAACTTGAATTTATAAGCCGTTTTGGGTTAAAACACCGTATTTTGCTCATTTGTTTATTTTTCCTGTCTTATGTAAAATATACCTGCCAAAAATGAAAATGTCCATGTCTTTGACAATATTTAAAATAAAATACAAAAAGAAGGGGCCAGAAACCCTTAAATAAAAAAAACGGGCAATGGAAAAACCCACTGCCCGTTTAGAAACAACCTAACTTTGCCTTACGGCTTCGCTACTGGGTCTGTGGACTTATCAAACAATGCGCCGATAGTTCCGGTGGTATAGGTGAATGTAACTCCTTCAGTAGTAGGAATAAACACATCAGATGGCTCGCCATTTCTGGTATTGCCGGTAATTTCTCCGCCGTTCATGATGAAGCTGATGCCGCTTTGGGCTCGTAAAGCTACACCGCCACCGCCACGGTTATTACCAGTAGCACTTCCTGCATTGATGAAGGTATTGTTAATAATGAGTCCATCGTTCATGGTAAATGTACAGCCAGTACTCACATATACACCGGCGCTTCCAATTACGCTTCCTGTAAAAGTTCTCGAGTTCCCGCTGATTTCCCCGCCGTCCATAATGAATGTACTGTTATTATTTAAATTCACCGGATAGTGCTCACCAGTATCAGCAGTATAACCGGTGATTTTCGAGCCTGCTTTCATTGTAAGGCTGGCTCCCCCACGTATTTGTATAGGGTTGTCTGTGCTGTTTCCGCTTGTACCTTTGATGGTGATGTTTTCTTCCAGTGTCAGTGAAGATGGGGTAGAGGGATGATTGGTGCTATTAACTATAAAAGCGCCTTCTGCAGGAGCGGTTATAGTACGTTCCTGACCCAAACCGATAATGGTCAGGTGGCGGTTTGCAACATTCAACCATTGATTTGCTGAAAGTGTAACATCCTGATTTATAACCAGAGTGTACGAGCCTTCATTAGCCGCTCCTGAAAGATTAACACGGGTAACGGCGGCAGATACGTTATTCGCCGCAACAGTTTCGATGCGATTGGCTGAAGCTGTCCATTGGGCGGTCAGAGTGATGTTGCCGGTTACGGTGCTGCTCGCAAAGTTCCAGGCTGTTGCGCCGTTTCGCCATTCGACGAATGTATAGTTTGCCGGTATCGGGCCAGAGTACAGTCCAGGCTCTGTGAGGGTAAACGGTCTTGTCGGAGGTGTCGGCGCACTGATTGTTGTTCCGTGGGTTACATCCGCAATCGCGGCAACAGTCGATCCGCCGGTACCGGTTTCAAATGTAACGGTGTAGGTTGGGGGATTTATAACCTCAATGGAAAGTTCCTTTGTATCGTTTCCTGCATCGTTGGTCGCTTTAACGGTAAAGGTTGATGTGCCAATGCCGGTTGGTGTTCCCGATATTACGCCGGTTGCTTCCGCAAGGGTTAAGCCTGTCGGTAAATCTCCGCTGTCGATGCTCCATGTAATGGGTGTATCGCCTGTTGCCGCAAGTGTCTGGCTGTACGCCACTCCTACCATGCCGTCCGGCAAACTGGCCGTTGTTATGGCTGGCGGTGTGGGGGTTGGTTCGTCGCAAGACAGCGCGACAATGCCGATAATCGTGATTACGGCAATAAGCCATAATATGTTCGTGTTTTTCATAAAAAACACTCCTTGTGTTTGTGTTACCTGTCTTTTTGGCAGGTAATCACTATTTATCCATCCTCAAGGACAGAGTTTTCCCCAAATTGTGAGTAATTAGTTTCGCATTGTGAGTGCGGGAGTAAAAAAGGGGGTAATTTAACAGGTTTCTTCTATAAATAGAGAGAGAGAGAGAGAGAATTCATCTGCTGTTTTGTATTAAAACGTTGTATTTTGCTCATTTGTCGATTTTTCCTGTCTAATGTAAAATATATCTACAATAATTGAAAATGTCCATGTGTTAGGCAATATTTCAAAAAAAAATCAAAAGAGCGTTTTTTGGGGTTTGTTCCGAACTACGCCGGAATTGTTTTTCATTTTTTTTCATGCTATACTTAATCTATGACCATCAAGGCTGAGTTTAACGAAGCAGCGTTTGATCACCGTATCGAAAAAGAGGACATTCTGAATGCTCTCAATAATAAGATACGAGATATTTCTATTAGTGCGTTTCCAGAGAAAAATCTTATAGTTGGTTTTGACCGTGCCGGAAACCCGCTTGAAATTCTGTATAATCCGCTTGATGATGAAACTATATATATCTTTCACGCTATGAAGTTGCGTGAGAGTACAAAGAAAATGGCTGCTCTTTAGGAGGATATTATGCCCAGAATGACGGTGGAAGAAGCTAGAGCTTTTAATGATTATTTTATCAATAACACGGTTACCCTCGGACCTGACGGCAGCGGATGGCTCAGTCAGCGTGAAATCCGCAACTTGGGTTTGCAAACCGAGACTGTCCAATATCTTTTTGCCAAAGCTAGCGAGCTTCACAAAACCCCCGCTCAGATCATTGACGAATTGGTTGGCAAAGAACTTGCTCTGGCTGTTTGAGCGCAAAGGCATCAGAAGGCGTTTATGGATATTTTCTGCCGTTTGCTTGACAAAAAAACAATGTTGGCTTAAATTTTTATTCAGGGGTAGGTATGTTTGAAAGGGAACTTCAATATTATAACTCACATAAAGAACAACTCCGCGAGAAATATCAGGGAAAACATATCGTTATTGTTGAAGATAAGGTAATTGGGGTTTATAATGACGCAGGAACCGCATATACCGAAGTATCTAAAAACATTCCACCCGGTTCATTTATGATAAGAGAGATACCGGAAAACATTGAAGACGAAGTACAATATTTATCACCATTTCTGGTAGCCCATGCCTAATACAAAAACTGACACACTTTACTATAAATTTTCCAGTATCCAAAAGCGGATAGTCACGCCGATAAATATTGTTAATACATTAATTGAAAGAACAGTACTGTTTTCTCTTTTACATCTCCTCCTTCTGAAAAAATTAAAATAATTTAAATATCTGCTTTCATCTTAATAAAAAAAACGGGCAATGGAAAAACCCACTACCCGTTTGTTCACTTGTTCACTTTCCTTAAGGAGCAGGATTAGTGGCTATCAGTTCAATGTTGTCTATCGCGGCAGGCGGTTGCGTGCCAGTATTGCTGTCATTAATCCATGAAAAAACTATCCGCACTGTGGTGCCGTTGTTTGTTGCAGGAATTGCAACTACAGGCTCACCCCAAGTGGTGGCGCCGCCCATCCTGTATGTTCCCAAAGTTGCTGATCCTGTCAGTGCAGAAACGCCTGCTACAGGCACTGTTGTTGTTGGCGCAACAAATACTCGCAAATAGTCCATTGCGTTTCCCGAAAGATTTTCACCCTGCGCTCTCCAATTAAATTTCAAAGAAGCTCCGTCTGCCGGTATTTCTGCGTCTATGTAGGCATGTACTACACTGGACATGGTGATTGAATAGGCATTTGCGGTTCCATCGTTGGTAATATAAAGAGACCTAGTGCCGCCTTGAGCAGCGGCTGTTCCGCGTACCCAATAGTTGGGTTGTAATCCGTTTACCAGTACCAATGGATTTTCCGATTCAAAATCTATGGGAGCCGATTCTACAGTCAGAACAGTTTCTGTCAGAGCGCCGTTGCCGGTAACATTCTGTATCAGCGCAATGTTGTCTATCGCGGCAGGAGGATTAGAGCCGGTATTGCTGTCATTTCGCCATGTAAAAATTATCCTCACTGTAGTGCCGTTGTTTCCCGCAGGAATTGCAATTACTTGCTCTCCCCAGATGGTGGCGCTGCCCATCCTGTATGTTCCCAAAGCTGTTGCTCCTGTCGGTTCAAGAACACCTGCTACAGGTGTTGTTGATGTTGGCGCAACAAACACTCGCAAATAGTCTATTGCGGATCCCGAAAGATTTTCACCCTGTGCTTTCCAACTAAATCGTAAAAAAGCTCCGTCTGCAGGTATTTGTGCATCTACGTAGGCATGTACCACGCTGGAGTTGTTGGTAGCATAGGCATTTGTGGTTCCATTATTGGTGATATAAAGAGAAAAAGTGCCGGTGCGCGCAGCGGCTGTTCCCCGTACCCAATAGTTAGGTTGCCCTCCGTTTACCAAGGCTATTGTATCTGTTTCAAAACCTATAGGATCCGAAGCTACGGTTATAGTCTGGGTAACATCGATGGTCGGAGAAATCATTATGGAAAGCGCCCTTGTGCCTTCTCCTGCATCGTTGGTCGCTTTAACGGTAAAGGTTGATGTGCCAATGCCGGTTGGTGTTCCCGATATTACGCCGGTTGCTTCCGCAAGGGTTAAGCCTGCCGGCAAATTTCCGCTGTCGATGCTCCATGTAATGGGTGTATCGCCTGTTGCCGCAAGTGTTTGGCTGTACGCCACTCCTACCATGCCGTCCGGCAAACTGGCCGTTGTTATGGCTGGCGGTGTGGGAGTGGAAGGAGTTTCATCGCAAGCAAGCACTGAGAGTCCGATTACCGCAGCAAGTGCAATAATCCCGATAACTTTAAACGTGTTTTTCATAAAAAACACTCCTTGTGTTTGTGTTACCTGTCTTTTTGGCAGGTAATCACTATTTATCCATCCTCAAGGACAGAGTTTTCCCCAAATTGTGAGTAATTAGTTTCGCATTGTGAGTGCGGGAGTAAAAAAGGGGGTAATTTAACAGGTTTCTTCTATAATAGAGAGAGAGAGAGAGAGAGAGAGAGAGAGAGAGAGAGAGAGAGAGAGAGAGAGAATTTGAATTCATCTGCTGTTTTGAATCAAAACGCTGTATTTTGCTCATTTGTCGATTTTTCCTGTCTAATGTAAAATATATCTACATTAGTTGAAAATGTCCATGTGTTAAGCAATATTTCAAAAAAAAATCAAAAAAAGAAAAACGGGCGGTTGCGACTGCTTCGATCTGTTCCTTATTCTTTTCCCAATTTTCCGTTTTCGCGATAGCTCCACCATGTGTTTTCCGAGAAAATGATATGGTCTACAAAATGAAGACCCAAAATGCGGGCGGCAGAGGCGAGCCGTTCTGTGATTTCGTCGTCTTCTGCGGAACTTTCAAGCTGACCCGAAGGATGATTGTGAGCGACACAAAAGGCGGCGGCTCTGTCCTGAATCAGGTCTGCAAAAACTTCGCGGGGATGAACGATAGTTTTGTTCACAAGGCCGATAGTGACAATGCGCACATTCATCACTTCATGAGCGCCGTTTAAGGAAAGACTGATGAATTTTTCCTGTTTCCGGTCTGCGTAATGACGCACAAGGGTAAAAATATCGATTGGCTGTTTGATACGCGCAGAAAATGAGCCGTAACGTCTTCTGCCGTACTCGAGCATGGCTGCAATGGCGCATGCTTTTGATTCGCCCAACCCCGACAGGCTTGAAATTTCCTTTACGGACGGGATTTCCCTGTTTCGGTCGAGGAATTTCTGCAAATCTCCCGCAAGGGTTTTTACATTTTTCCCTTTTATGCCCGTATTGAGGAGGACTGCCAGCAATTCCCCGTCGGAAAGGGAAGCAGGCCCGCGACAGAGCAGTTTTTCGCGCGGACGGTCTTCCTTAGGCACATTTTTGAATGCATTTGGTTTGTTGTTTTTCATACCCTTATATGGCATGAGAGTGCCGTTTTGCTTTAGCGAAAACGAAAGAATTTTTAACTTTTTTCAGTTTTACGGCTATTTCCCGATAAGGCGATTTACCAATTTAAGCATAATGTCAATTTCCATGCGCACCCTGTTTAAAAAGGAGTTGTCGTTCATATTGGGTTTTCTGCCGCCTGCGCAATCGGGAAAATGAGCCCACAGGTAATCGCATTCAATTATCAAAGCATCCAGCCGTTCTTGTTTTGCTTCGGCTTCACCTGTAAGTATCCCGCGAAGCTCTGTTAACATATTTTTTTCATTTTCATAAAAAGAATTTATTCCGGAAGAGTTCTCACAAAGGCACAAAGGCACAGAGGAGGAATTTTGATTATTATTTTTCTCCTCTCCGTGCCTCTGTGTCTCCGTGTGAACTTCCTCTATATTTAATTCTTTAATCGCATCCTGCATTGAAAGTGTCCTAACGCCCAAAGGCAGTCCCGTGCCGTCAATATCAAATATACGTTTGTCGCCGCCGAACTCCTGTTCAAAAAGCGCTCGGTAATTTCTCATTATCGGGTTTGTGCAAACATTTTCGCCCGATTTTGAAACAGCGGTTATTGCGGTCCCGCCAAAAGCCGACGTGTCAAACAAACGCAAAAGACGCGTCTGTTTGTTCATTTTTGCGCGATGACCCGGAGTTCCGCGCGCATGGTAAGAATCATAAGTAAACGAAAAATCCAGTCCTGCGCAAATGATTTTTCCGCGCGTCAGGCGCTTTGCAATGTTCACCGCCGTAAGGCCGACAGAACCAAGCGGCGCAAAGACAGACGGAAGAAGAGATGCATTTTTCAGTCTTTCAAAAATTTTTAATTGCGTCCACGGCGTAAAAAAAAGAAAACCCTCTCCGTTTAATATTCTTGCAGTTGCAGGAAGCGACGAGATGTCGATTGCCGCAGAATATTGACAGTCTTTGCTTCCAATAAAATCGCGTATGTTCCAATGTTGGCTTTCCAAAATTACAACCAAGTCGGGCTCGATGCCCCTGTCCCTTAATGCGCCCAAACAAGTATCAACGCAGATAATTTTAAAATTGCGATTTTCTCTTTTTTTTATTAACTGATTTTTTTTAAACACCGACTCAAGAAAAACGTCGAGCGAAGGGCCTGCGCCCATTACAAGAACGGGAGCTTCGTCATAAGACAACTGTGAAATGGAAGGATAAATTGCCGCAAGAGAAATATTTTGCATGCAGTTTTTAATGTAAAGTCTTCCCAATTTTGCAAGGGTAAGCGCATTGCCCCAATCGAGCGCCAATTGACCGGAAAGCGTTTCGTACAAAGAATTGTACAAATCCGGGAAAAGCTGCCAACCGCCCGTAAAGCGCAATATCTCGATACGGCGAAAGAAAAGCGCGCCCCAAAGATCGCAAACAAGAGAATACAAACCTTCTTCTTCGCAAACATTTGTTATGTGCAATTTTTTGCCGTTTAAAAGGGAAGCGTCGATGTTTTTTTGCGCCAATTCAAACAATTCGCCGTCGGCCTCAATGCAAAGAACCGCGCAGTCGGGCGCTTCGTTTTCGATTCGCTCCAAAAAACGCGAAAGCCCGTAACCGTAAATGGGAGACGGGCAAAAATAAAGCGTTTTATTTTTAATGGAAACAGAGTCCGCAGTTTTTTCGGCCCTGCGGACAGGATCAATTCCGGAAAGAAGAGTCTTACCGTTTTTAATCATGCATTTATCGCGGCGTCAAAAAGCGCGAATAAGCATCCCAGAAAAATTCATCATTGCTTGCTTTTCCGTTATGAAGGAAATACTGTATAAGCGACTGTTCGGACGCTTCCCTTACCCAGTTGGACGCATACATCGACTTGATATAATCCTGATACATTTCGTTGGTATCTTCTTCCTGAGTGGGAATGAACACCAGAACATTGCTTCCCTGAACCAAAGGTTCTGTCGGAGTGTTTATAGGCGCGGAAAAGGCGATTCTCCAGAAAGTTTCGTTACGCGAAATGCTTTGCAAATCCTGACCCGTCAATCCCTCTATTGTGGAATATTCCAAAGCGGGAAAAAGATCAACGCCGCCGAAGTTTATCGGAAGCGGACCAAAGCTGTGTTTTTGCAAAAATCGCGCTCTTGCAGCATCGTCAAAATTCGATTCGCGCACTTCTGCGATAAAATTGTTTGCTTCGTTTATTGCCCAGTCTTCCATGCGTCCCCTTTCGGAACCGCTTACATGCATACGAACCCTTTGCATAACGCCAATATCGTAAAGATCGGCTTCTTGCAGCGCATTTTCCACCCTGAAAAACGCCCATCCGTTTGTTACTTGAATAATATCGCTAATTTCGCCGTTTCTAAGTTTAATAATCGAATTGCGTGTATCGGCATTTGGAATTTCGGCATTTAACTCATAAACAAATTTATTTCCCATGTCGCCGCCTCTATCGGCGTAACCATCCTGCGAATTGGCTCTTGCGGCATCTTCAAAAGTTGTGCTTCCGTCCTTGATTGAAGTTAGCACTCTTCTCGCTTCCCTCTCGCTTCCCGCAACGGTTATCCGCGACAGATGAATGGAACCGAACAAAGCCAGATTCTCCTGCGCAAAAGCGACATACTCGCTTTCGGGATACGCATCAACGCTGAAAGAAACCACGTCGAAATATCTTACAGGAGCCGCCATATTGGAAATGAATTCAACTTCGCCCGCAGGAACAAACAACCTGGAAAAATCGCCGAAGAAATGAATCTTTGCAAGCTCGTCCCTGGTTTGACGCCAAAGAGAAAGACGGCGCGCCTCGGACATCTGTTCGAATCTTGTTTTGGAAAAACGCCCGTTGTTCTGAAACTGCGGAAGCTGAGCGACCGCCCTGTCAACATGCTTTTCGGGCGCAACATAGTTCGATTTTTTAAGCATATTCAAGACGGCTACATGCACCAAGGCTTGCTCGTAAGCCTGCCGCCAGATTCGGGCGGATGTCATAAAGTCATCGACATTGCTTCCCCGCATCTGAAACGAATATTTTATCTGATCGTAAAATTGGGAAAACATATTCCCCGCCACCCACGAAATGGGGACTTTGTCATAATATCCGAATACATAGTCATCCCCGCTGCCCCTAAAACCGCCGCCCGACAGAAAGTCGCCGCCTATAAATGTAATGGTTATAAGAATAAGAATAACAACGGATCCTATATAGATGCCGGGTCTTTGTTTGAATTTCTTGGTTATCGCCTCGGAAGCGGTTTCCCGCTCTGCAGGGGCTTTTTTATCCTTCTTTGCCATATATACCTCTAAATTTTGATAAGACAAAAATAAATTATCATTTTTTTGCATTTTTGTCTAGTTTCACTAAAGCAAAACGGCACTCTCATGCCATATATAGGCGGAGGTAAAATTATGAAAAATTACTTTTTGGCGCTGGGAGCATGCATTCTGCTTGGCTCCTGCTCCACGGGCGACGCTGCGATGTCGCGGATGCTGGGAGGGAGTTCGCAGGCTCTCACCTTCCTAAACTGCCGGGCAACGGCCCAGGATGAGGTCGAGTTTGTCTTCTCGCGGCCTGTTACAATCCAAAGCCTAAGCTTCGAACCGGAGCTGCAAATCGAATCGGTGGAAGAAGGCGGCACTGTCAGGGTAAAACTGGCGGGAAATCAGGAACCGGGCAGGTTGATTAAAGCCGACATTGTAGCACAGGACGAAAGGAGGAATTCGATCAACGTCCTTATTTCGCTTAGGACAAGAAATGACAGGATGCCGCAGCTTGTTATAAACGAGGTATGCACAGAATATGCCAGTGCGACGGCAGGAAAAAAGGCTGAGTTCATCGAGTTTAAAATGAAGTCGGCGGGGAATCTTGGAGCAATGCGCGTAGTCATTCACGGAAATTCGAATGCGGCAAAGGAAACGATTTACGAGTTCTCGCCTGCAGAAGTCAGAAGAGGCGATTATATTGTGCTTCATATGCGCACTTATGACGAGACAAGCAGAAACGAATACGGCTCAAACTTAAGCGAATCGGGCGGGATGAATTCTTCGCCCAATGCGCGTGATTTTTGGATTCCGGGAACAGACAAACGGATTCACAAGACTTCAATCATTTATGTGCTCGATCAGGATGACAATGTTCTAAACGCCCTTATTCTGAGCGAAAACGACGAAGCGTCCCTGGCAAAGGATTATTTGGCGCAGGCCTCGGCTTTCTTGTCGGAAAAGAACGCATGGACTTCCGGCGCTTTTATAACTGCGGGAACAACAAACACGCGCACAATATGCCGCGATGAAACAAAAGAGAATACCAACTCCGCCGCAGACTGGTACGTCACCGCAACAAGCGGCGCAACGCCGGGAAGAGCGAATGATGCAAGACGGTATTCACCGTAAGTTAAATTAAGTTCTTAAAGAGAGCTTCTATGTCGTGTTTGGGGGCGGCTCCGTTTTTTTGGGCTGCCATCTCCCCGTCCTTGTAGACAATCAGCGCAGGAATTGAATTGATTCCGTGCTGCTGCGCAAGGGCGGGGTTTTCATCGACATTGACTTTGCAGATTTTTACCCGACCCGAATATTCGCCGGCAAGCTCGTCAATTACAGGGCCTATCATTTTGCAGGGTCCGCACCAGGGCGCCCAAAAATCAATTAAAACCGGAACAGGCGATTTTATCACTTCGGACTCGAAGTTATCACCGGTAATTTCCAAACTGTTCACAATTTCCTCCCTTGTTTTATAATTGGATAGTATCATAAATACTTATAAATTTGAAGCGGCTCCCAAAGCACTATTGCGCTATTGACACTATTTTTTTTATATGCCATTATCGACTATGGAAGCAAATAAAATTTTTAGCGAAGGCTTGTCTTACGACGATGTTTTGTTACAGCCGGGTTATTCGGAAATTCTTCCGAGAGACTGCGATGTAAAAACCGTTCTGTGCGATGGAATCCATCTTAATGTGCCAATTATTTCCGCAGCTATGGATACCGTCACAGAAGAAAAACTTGCCATTACAATTGCCCTTGAAGGCGGCGCGGGAGTCATTCACCGCAATTTGAATCCCGAAGAACAGGCGCATCAGGTTATAAACGTAAAACGATTTTTAAACTGGATTATCGAGAACCCCGTTACTGTCTCGCAGACGGCTCATGTAAGCGATATAAGAATTTTGGTAGATACTTTCGGCGTTTCGGGTTTTCCTGTTGTTGACGAAAGCGGCGTATTAAAAGGAATCATAACAAACCGCGATCTTCGTTTCTGCCGTGACGATTCTCTTCCTGTTACAAAAGTAATGAAGACCGATCTTATTATCGTAAAAGGCGAACCGACTGTAGAAAAAGCAAGGGAATTGTTCAGCGAACACAGAATAGAAAAACTTCCCGTAGTTGACGATAAAGGAAGATTGACAGGTCTTATTACGGTAACCGACATGGAAAAAAATCTTCACTTTCCAAATGCGGCTGTCGATAAAAACGGAAGATTGATTGTTGGCGCGGCGATTTCTCCGCAGGATTTTGCAGTGCGTCTTCCTTTGTTAAAAAAAGCAAAAGTCGATTTTGTCGTTCTTGATACCGCGCACGGCGATTCAAAAAACGTAATGGAAGCTGTTAGTCAAATTAAAAAAGAATTCGATATTCCCGTTATCGGCGGAAATGTCGCCACAAAAGAAGGTACAAAAAAACTTATAGAAGCCGGAGCCGACGCCGTAAAAGTCGGCATAGGGCCGGGATCAATTTGCACAACGCGCGTAGTTGCAGGAATCGGCGTTCCGCAGTTCACGGCAGTTTTGGATTGCGCCGAAGAAGCGGCAAAACATAACATACCTGTTATTGCGGACGGCGGCATAAAATTCTCGGGCGACATAACAAAAGCAATTGGCGCGGGAGCAAGCGTGGTAATGATCGGAAGTCTTTTTGCGGGATTAAAAGAAGCGCCGGGGCACGAAATTATTTTTGACGGAAGAATTTACAAGGAATACAGGGGAATGGGCAGCATGGGCGCAATTGCAGACGGCGCGGGCGACCGTTACCAAATCGGCAAAGACGAAGAACCTGTTCCCGAAGGCATCGAAGGCCGCGTTCCGTATAAAGGAGAGCTTCGTTCGTATTTGAATCAATTGGTGGCAGGCTTGCGAAAAGGCATGGGCTATTGCGGCTGTAAAAACATAGCGGAATTGAACAAACACCGCAACTTTGTAAAAATTACGGCGGCAGGTTTAAGGGAGAGCCATCCTCATGACGTGCAAATAACCCAAGAAGCCCCTAATTACTCACGAATCTAAGCTTGGTACATATGGTCCACGGATTTACACGGATTTTCACGAAAAGAAATCTAGATTTATATTATGAAAGATAAGCTTGATAAATGGTATGAAAAGGTTTGCACCGGTGATTTTATAAAAAAAGATCCTGTGCAGTTTGCGCATCGCTTTAAAAAACGCGAAGATGTCGAAATTGCCGCCATTCTGTCCGCCACTATCGCATGGGGAAGACGCGATTTAATTCTTCGCTCTGCGGAAAAAATGTTTGCGCTTATGACCCCTGGCCCTTTTATATTTGTTACAAGCGGCGATTATAAAAAACTTAAAAATAAAAACATTCACCGCACATTTTTTGAAAAAGACTTAAAATATTTTTGTAAAGGTTTTGAACATTGTTACGCCAAATACGCAAACCTGGAAAATCTTTTTGCTTCATGTTCAAATATTTGGGAAGGCATCGCTCTTTTTCGCGAAGAAATGTCAAAACCCAACAAGGGTGAGTATTCAATTCATATCGCAAACCCCGGCAGCGAAGACGAAAACGGAAGCGCCTGCAAGAAATTAAATCTTGCGCTTCGCTGGCTTGTGCGCAAAGGACCCGTCGATTTGTGTCTTTGGAAAAAAATCAAACCTGCCGCGCTTTACATTCCGTTAGACGTACATGTCGCGCGCATTGCAAGAAAACTGGGTCTTTTGGAACGCAAATCCAATGATAAAAAGGCAGTTGTTGCCCTAACGGAGAAATTACGCGAATACTGCAAAGAAGACCCGGTTAAATATGATTTTGCATTGTTTGGGATTGGCATAGAGACTGCGGATTAGATTAAAGATTTTTACCACGAACCATCACTAATATGCCGAAAATAATTTTATCCAATACAATTACTTATAGCATTTTATAAATTAAAGGAAATGTTCGTTTCGAACATTTCCTTTAAAAGTAACTTAACCCTTTGATTCCATATCTGCTATTTGTTTGCGAAGCCGTTCAATTTCTGCTTCTTTGTCTGCAACAACGCCCTGCCATTTTTCATCTGAACGTAATTCACCTCTCTTTTCGGCTGTGTGCAGGTTTGAGTATTGGTCGGTCTCGAACTTCATACGGCTGAGATATCTGGCTCTTTCGTGTTCGTCCTGGCTTATTTCCCTTAATAATGTAGCTGCCATATTAATCTCCTCCTTCTCCTTTATTATATCATTGATTTTTCCCCTGTGTACAGGATCCTGCGCAAACCTGAAAAATAATGTCCATTTCTCGAAATCCGTCAAATTGCTTACAGGTTTTT
>Ga0209755_10000728_pt1 | contig 57855 bp, 54 predicted proteins | sample TergutCo191P1_FD_187301 | JGI IMG/M metagenome (GOLD analysis project Ga0209755, IMG submission 187301) | Cornitermes sp. P1 segment gut microbial communities from Petit-Saut dam, French Guiana - Co191P1 (SPAdes) (version 2) | ecosystem: Host-associated > Arthropoda: Insects > Digestive system...
AGAGCGTAGCCAATAATTTCCAATGGCATTATTGTCATCTCTTGGTGCTTGACGGCCTGTATTATCATGATTATGATAATCTGAATTGATGGTAAAGCGGTTTAGTTCTGATAACGATAAGACAAATAAGTATTGAATAAAAATAAGTATTTTTAATTATAATAAAACTTCTCGTAAGTAATCTTACAAGAAGTTTTGTTAATACCACTATAGGCTATATACTGTGGCGTGTGGATTGGTTAATAAGTCATAAGAGTCAAAAAACTCCATGTAGTAAATATAAAATTGATCATTATCGCCAACAACTTTAATAAATGGATCATTAAAATAGTATTTGTAATCAACTTTTGGTTTAACTACTACATCTAAACCTATTTGACTAAATTCAGCTAAATGTTGTCCCAAATATATTTCTCTAATTGGTTCTTCTGTTTCAAATGTCATAATAACCTCACTTAAATGATGGCCTATTTTTCTACCTTCAATTGAGGTCATCATATTAAACTTATGAGTTGTTTGATCATGTACTAAATAAACATCACCAATAAAGATTGTAAATAGTCTGTCTGCTAAACGAAACTCTAAGTAACTATCTTTATAATCAATTTCTCCTTCAATAAAGTTCATAGTAAATGAATATTCATAACCATAAAATGTCATTCCATTATGGTATTCAATATGAGATTCTATTAATTCAGGGTAACTGTTTTTAATAGAATTACGGCCTGATTTAAGCCATGAATCAGCATCATTAATAATTTCAGCATCCGATAGTTTTGTAAAAAACATCGGTACTTTTAAGCGTTCATAACGATTCATAATATGATGTTGTGACTTCGGTACTACAATAATCATTGATTCAACTTCTACTATTTCACGATTAAGAATAAAATAAGTAAATACTCCTGCTAATGCTACTGTGGCAAGCCCAATGGCGATAATGATCTTTTTCATATACGTCTTATCTCAATTCTTGGATAATATGAGTGAATTCTAAAGTATTCAAATCCACCTTGTTTAACTCTTGCCCACGCAATGTATTGAGCGGCTACACCGTTTGAAACTGTGCCTTCGGCTTGATAATAAATAATCAAGTGTGTGCCTGGATCGGCTTGTAAATTAGTTTCAACTTTTTCAGTTTGCTCAACCATACTCTTATATTTGGTGTCAATTTTAAGTGCTGAACTTAAACCATCTCCAAAAAACGGAGTATTTTTAGATGATTTAATTGATAATGATCCACTAACTGTGATTTCAATACTGCGGGCTTCTTTTCTGGTTCTTACTTCACCAATTTTAACTGGGCTTTTTCCGTCGTTATAGACATCTTTAACTGTTTCGCCTACAAACTTGATTCGGTGATTGGTATTAACATAGTGATATCTCCAACCCATCATCTTCTTTTTACTAACTTCTTTATAGTAAGTTTGATAGTCTTTGTCAGTAAAATCTCTTAATAGTTTTCCATTACCAACAAGTTGCACATTATCATAGCCCATATAAGCTGAAACTTGCGATAAAGTTAAACCGACAAACACTACAAATAAGCAAACTATGGTTGCTTTTTTAATGATATTTAACATTTTTATCATTCCTTCCTTTCAATTATATAATATAAAGAAAGTGAGTATTTTACTTTTTATTTTTTATTATCTTAAACTAAACCGCTTTACCATCAATTCAATTAATCATAATCATGATGGTACTGGCCGAATAGCATTAGATGATGAGACTAATGAACCAGCAACTTATTGGTTACGATCTGCTGGCACTTCGGCTGGTACTCGTGTAGCAGGTGTCCAGCATAATGGCCCTCGTTCTGCTCTTAATACTGACAATCCCAATATCGGTTTCCGCCCATTATTATCTTGTTTTTGAATAATAGCCCCATAATGCTATTTAACTATAATTATAAATAATACTTATTATGTAAAAAGTCACTCTTGGTGACTTTTTCTCTTATAGTATATTTGTTAGTATATAGTTATTATGACTAAACCGCTTTACCATCAATTCAATTAATCGTAATCACTATGATAATGCTAGCCGAGCAGCATTAAGAGATGATGGTGGAGGCACAGAAACTGCTGGTAGAAGTTATTGGACACGTTCTGCTGGCGAGGGTTATGAACGAGATGCTATTTTTCGTTCTATCGCGAATATCGGTACTAATGGCACTCGTGGTGCTAATAATGCTACCCATACCGCTGTCGGTTTCCGCCCATCATATAAAAATGCCCCTTAAAGAAGCATTTTGTATATTTATTTCATTAACTTTTCAATTTCAACAATCTCTTTGGCAATTTCACTTGATAAGTTGATACAACCATCCTTAGTGATTAAAATATCATCTTCAATTCTAATGCCAATATTTTCTTTAACAACATACAACCCTGGTTCAACAGTAATTACCATTCCTGGGGCAAATGCGATACTATAATCAGCTTCATCATGAACATCAAGTCCTAAAAAATGACCTAGTGAATGATAATAAACTTCACTTATTGCTTCTTCGCTGTTAATAATCCCTAACTTAATAGCTTCTTTGGCTAATAAATCTTTACCTAATTGGTTAAACTCTTGTATTGTCATTCCAGGTTTGATTGCTGAAATCACTTTCTTATTAACGTTTAAGACACTTTGATAAATTTCTTTTTGACGTGGACTGAATTTACCACTTGCTGGAATTGTTCTAGAAATATCTGAGGCATATTGTTGATACTCAACCCCTAAATCTAATAGTATCAAGCCATCTTTAACAATTGCTTGATTATTATCACCATAATGCAAGATAGCAGCATTTTTGCCTGATGCCACGATTGAATTAAATGAAGCAGACGTTTGGTTATTATTTAAGACATAATTATATAAAGCGTTAATTTGAGTTTCATTTTGATAGTTTTTAGCATTTTTATAAATTTCGTTAATCGCTAAGGTTGATACTTTAATGGCCTCTTTAATTAAACTTATTTCATGCTCATCTTTAATCATTCTTAAACGTGATAAAATAATATGACTATTTTCTAATTGTAAGTAAGGATAAAGTTTTTGAATTTGGTGCGATAAGTGTTCTTCATAAGTTGGTAATGTTTTAACATTTAAGCGCCCAAAATCAAAATAAACAGTTTCAATCACTCCCCAAATAGCACTTCTGCTATTTGATAAGAATGCTCCTAAACTTGGCATAAAGTCTTCACTGGCTTTAACGCACTCTAACTTAATATCAGCAATTTGGGAAACACTTTCAAAACTTAAACTAGCACCATCCCACTTAGCCACTAACTCATCATATTTAGCACTAAAAATTAAACACTCTTCTTTAACTCCTTTAATCAGTAGTAAGGTTACTCCTTCTTGATTAATACCAGTTAAATAATAAAAGTTTTTATTTACGACAAAAGGATACTTTTGATCAGCAGTTTTAATTGGGGCATTACCCGAATAAAAGATGGCCATTGAACCCATTTTTAATTGGTTTAAGACATTTTGTCTTCTTTGTTGATAATTCATTATTCTGAACCTCCTATGTTATTCATTATAGCAGTTATTTCTTGTTTTAGATTGTTTAATTCAATTTTAGCATTTTCTAAACTAAAATGATGACTTCCAAAGTATATTTTAAGCTTTGGTTCAGTCCCACTAGGTCTGACCACAAACCAGCTATGCTCAAACGTATATTTTATTACGTTAGATAGTGTTAAGTTAGACTCTTGGGGTTTAGTAAAATCTTGTTTATTAAGTAAGGGTTTTTCAAAAGAAATATCAGTGTCACGAAAATAATTCATGATGGCTTGAATTTGTTGCAGACCTTTTGAACCCTTTAATTCAAGGTTAATCGTATTTTCTAAATAGTACCCATACTTTTGGTAAATCATTTCTAAATAATCAATTAAAGTCTTATTTTGCAGTTTCAAATAACTAACCATTTCAGCAATTATACAGCAAGCTTGCACTGCATCTTTATCTTTGACAAAGTCTGATACTAAACAGCCATAAGATTCTTCGGCCGCAAAACCAAATTGATATTTTGGTTTTAAGTGTTTAATCGTATTAGCAATATTCTTAAAACCCGTTAATGTTTCTTGATAAACTAAACCATTAGTTTGCGTTATCTTTTTTAACAAAGGGGTTGAAACGATTGTTGAAACCACAAAGGCGTTATTAAGGTTGCGGTTTTGCATTAAATATTGCAAGATCAAACAAGGAGTTTGATTACCGTTTAATAAAACATACTCATTGTTGTGTAAAACTGCCACACCCAAGCGATCTGCATCAGGATCAGTTAATAATATTACATCCGCTAAATCCTTTTGTTGTTTAGCCTTTTTTAAGGCTAAATCAAAACTTATAGCTTCTTCGGGATTGGTTGATAAAATGGCCTTAAAATCAGGATCTACAATCATTTGTTCTTTAACAGGATTCACTAAATAACCTAAGGCCTTTAAGTATTGCGGGATAACTTGTGAACCTGTACCGTGTAAAGGTGAGTAAATGATATTAGCCGTAGGCTTAATTAAAGGATTTAAGATGTTTTTAAGAGTCTTAAAGTAGTTTTGATCAAACCTACAATCCAATAAGTTAGCATCACTGACAGGAAACTCTTTTAAGTAATCAGTGACTTCATTAATTAGTTCTGTTAAAAGATGTGCTTCATCATCATTTAATTGTGCACCCTCTTGATTATATACTTTAATACCGTTATACTCTTTGGGGTTATGCGAAGCCGTAATCATAATGCCCATAGAGGCCTTATACTCACTAATGGCATATGATACAAAAGGGGTGGGTCTTAAATTATCAAATAAGTATACTTTAATATCGTAAGCTCTTAAAATATTAGTAATTAAACGACTAAACTCTTTTGAATAATGACGGTTGTCAAAACCAATCACTACTCCATTATTTAAGTTATTATTTTTAAGATACTTAACTATTCCTAAGGTGATTTTTGTTGTCGTAAAGCGATTTAACCGATTAGTACCTAACCCTAAAATGGCTCTAATACCTGCTGTACCAAAGCTTAAATCTTGCCCAAATCTTTCTAATATCTCTTCATGACTTAGTGCTTTAAGTGCTTCTTTTTCTTCATTGGTTAAGCATTGACTTTGAAGCCAAGTATGATAAGTTTTTTGATAGTCCATATTAACCTCTTTGATTTTTTTGATAAATTTTAAGCATACCTTCTAACACTAAACGTGGCTGACGTTCATGCTCAGTTTCTAAAATTAGTGAAATTAAGGAAGAAAGGCCACCAGTTAAAACTACATCAAGTTCTTGTTTTACTTCCTTTTTAATTTTATTGATTAACCCATCTATGGCACAAGCGTGGCCATATAAAATCCCTGATTGAATACAGTTAATCGTATTAGTGCCTAAAACATTAGGTGGAATATTTAATTCTACTTCTGGCAGTAATGCTGTATTAGCATTAAGAGCTGAAATACTCATTTGAATACCTGGCATAATAACGACACCTAAAATAGTGTAATTATTAGTATAAATTAGTTTAGTGGCAGTTCCTAGATCAATAATTAAAGTGGGATTAATACTATTTAAGCCTGCGGTGACACAAATTAAATCTGACCCTACTTCTTTGGGGTTATCCGCTTTCACTAAAACCCCAGTTTTAATCCCTGGTTTAATAATGATTGCCTCAACTTGTAAAAACTTTTGGGCCATTTTCTTTAATTCAATACTAACCTTTGGTACTACACTAGAAATTAAGACTTGTGTAATTTGATCGTTATTAATAAATGGTTTGATTTGCATATATAATTCATCAACTGTTAGTGATGAATTAGTATTAAGCCTAAAAGTTTTTAATATTTCATTGTCTTGGCTAAGACCAGCATAAATATTAGTATTACCTACATCTAATAGTAAAATCATTTTACCACTTCCTTCTTTACTTACTGTTTTTTATAATTTAAGTTTTTTCTTTCTTCTTTAATGGTGGTGATATCATCATGACCAGGATAAAGTTTAATATTGGCTGAATGGCTTAAAATCAATTTAATTGATTTATTTAAGGCCAAAGTACTACCAGAGTAAAGATCACTGCGACCAACACCATTCTTAAAGATTAAATCACCTGTGAAAATTGCATTACCATACTCTATACAAATTGATCCTTTAGTATGACCAGGAGTATGAATAATCTTAAAAAATTGATCTGCTATTTTTATTTTATCATTATTATTTAATCTTTGGGGGATTATTTGTGATAAATTGATGGGTTGTTGATTGTTTAAGCCATTATAACGTGGCATAAATAATAAATCATAATCAAGAGTATGTATATAAACTGCTACATTAAATTGATCAATAATTAAAAAATGATCAGCATGGGCATGTGTTAAAATAATGCCTAATAGTTTTTTACCCGCTAACTTTTGCATAATTTCTTCATATGCATGTGATGGATCAATTAAAAAACATTCATCATAACGACAAATTAAATACGTGTTACTTAAATTTTGATGACCCTTAAATGTATAAATCATACGCTATTTAGAAAAAAAACTATCCTTAGAATAGTCTATTTTTTTTCACGATGAATCGTATATTTACGCAAACGCGGACAATATTTTTTCATCTCTAAACGCTCAGGTGTCGTTTTTTTATTTTTAGTTGTATAGTAATTTTCATCACCACATTCAGTACATACTAACTTTACTAAATCACGCATTTTTATTTCCCTCCAAACTATTAGCAATACTATTATATCAAAAGTTTGACGTTTTGATTAAAATATTTTATTTTACTTATGTTTTTGATTTATTTAGCCCCTTATAAAGCTGCCACCTAATTAGTGGTATTTTATAAAAGAGTTTATTTATAAGGAATTTTTAATTTTTCAATATAAGTGTTGAAGAAATTGAGTTCCTGGTGGGAAAGCATTATAACCAATATAAAATAAACTTCTTGGAAGGAGTACGGAATATATTTCAGTCCGGTAGAAAGCATAAGATTCTATATATATTAATCCTTCATTGAGGACTAAAAAATTCAAATTTCTTGCAGCAAGAAAGGCAGCCTCTTCTATACTAATAACACTTCCTGGTATATAGAGTTCATAGATGCTTGTTAATGCAAAAGCAGCCCAACCTATTATTTCTAATCCATCATTAAATGTAACACTCGTTAGAGTTGTTATTTCAAAAAAGGCTTGCTGACCAATACTTATTACACTTCCTGGTATGTTTATTTCCGTTATGCTTGTTCCAGCGAAAGCAAAATCTTCAATTATTTGTAAGTTATCATTTAACATAACTCCTGTTAAAGTTGTTACTCCATTAAATGCCCCAGCGGCTATTCTTCTTACTTGATAACCATTATAATATTGAGGTATGACTATTTCACTTACATCTTGTATTAACCCCGTTACTGCTGCATATGGCATTCTTACTGGAAAATAATTTATTATTTCAAAAGAAAGAGCATCAGTTGTTGGGGTCATTCCCCAATCTCCAAGAGTAATTTGAGAGGAAGTCGGTGTTGGAGGGGGCCCTAAAATGATCGTACCAAAAGCCCAGACAACTGTACTTATTGTTGCTATTAATAATAGTATTGATATTTTCTTAATATTGACCATTGTAATACCTCTCCTTGATTTTTTGCTTGTAAGCACTAAAATTATACATCATTAATATAATTAATGTCAAGATTTTCAACATATTTTCCATAAATATAAAATTAATAACATATTTAATGTTTTATAAAATAAAAAGAACCACAACTTAACTTGTAATTCCTTCTTATTTTTGCTTACTCTAATTCAATCTCATAATCACAAATATCACTATAAAATTCTTTTTCGTGCGATACTAAAATAATTGAACCTGTATAGTTGATTAAACCTTCTTTTAATGACTCTTTTGTATCATAATCTAAGTGGTTAGTCGGTTCGTCTAATATTAAAATATTAGATTTATGATTACGCATTAACGCAAACTTACACTTAGCCTTTTCCCCACCTGATAATGTATGAATAGCCCTTGATGCTAATTCTACACTAATATTAAAACTAGCTAAAATGGTATATACTTCCTTTTTAGTTAAACTTGGATCATCATTATGAATTAATTCAAAGGCAGTAATTGTTTCATCATCTAACATATCTTGTTCAAAATAAAGGATTTGATGACTTTCTGCCCACTTAAATGTTCCATTAAGTTTAGGAATGATATTAAGTAATGTTTTAATTAAAGTGGTTTTACCTACTCCATTTTTACCAGTAATCACGACCTTTTCATTTTTCTTAATTAACTGCGTAATGGGTGCGACTAATGCTTCTTGATAGCCAATTTCTAAATCTTTAATTTTTAAGACTTCCACGCCTAGACTGCGACCAGTTTTGAAATTAAAGTTAATCTTTTTCTTAATGACTGGTTTATCAATTTTAACAATCTTTTCTAACATCTTGCGTCTTGATTGTGCTCTTTTAGTAGTGGATGCTCTGGTAATATTTTTATCAATAAAGTCTTGCGTTTTTTTAATTAATTTATTTTGGGCATCATAATCTTTTTGGTGTTGATCACTGCGAATATCTTTTTCTTTTAAGTAAAAATCATAATTACCCTTATAACGATTAATTTGTTTATTTTCTAATGAAAAAACTGTTTTAGCAATACTACGTAAAAACTCTTCATTATGCGAAATAACAATAAAAGACTTATTAAAATTATTTAAGAAATTAGATAACCACTTTACATGCACGCTATCTAAAAAGTTAGTCGGTTCATCTAATAATAAACAATCAGCATCTTTTAATAAAAGGTTTGCTAAAATTAACTTAGAACGCATACCCCCCGATAAATGTTTAATCGGCATATCTAAAATATCAGTACCTAAACCCAAACCATTTAAGACATTACCGATCTTAGAAGAAATCGCGTGAAAGTTTTCTTTTTCTAATTCTTCACCTAAGTTGTGAGCCCAGTTTAAGATCTTATCATATTCATTAGGATCCACTAAGGCTAATGATTCATATAAAGCTAGTTGTTTTCTTTCTTTTTCAAATAGTGGTAAAAAGACATCATAAATATAAGTTTTAACATCTAGATTATGATCAATTAAAGCATATTGATCTAAATAACCAATCTTAATATTATTAACCCATTCAATGCTACCACTATCAGGGGTCATTTCTTTACCTAATAATTTTAATAAAGTAGTTTTACCTGTCCCGTTATCTCCTACTAAGGCCGTATGCTCACCACTAAATAAACGCATTGATGCCAAATTATATAACTCTTTTTCACTATATTTGAACTTAATATTTTTAACTTCTAAAATATTCATAATCATTTCCTTTAATCAATACTAAACTATTTTATCACAATAATGTATAATATTTATGGTGATATTTATGGAAAAAGTAATTTGTTATACCGATGGAGCATGCAGTAAAAATCAAGATGGGGCTAATTCTGTTGGAGGTTGGGCTTATATTTTAATGTATAAAGACCATGTTAAAAAAGATTCAGGACAAGTTAAATTAACAACTAATAACCGTATGGAGATTTTAAGTGTAATTAATGCCTTAAAGGCAATTAAAAACCCTTTAATCCCGGTTGAGCTGTATAGTGACTCTAATTTATTAGTTAGTACGCTTAATTTAGGTTGGAAAAGAAAAAAGAATCAAGATCTTTGGGAAGAACTTGATACTTTATTATTACAGTTTAAGGATATTAAGTTTATTAAAGTAACAGCCCATGCTGATAATGAATTTAATAACCTAGTTGATAAAATGGCGGTTAAACAAACCAAAAAGGTTTATTTATAGCCTTTTTATTTTAACTTTATATAATTCTTCGGTCGCAAAATATATCTTTTGCACCATCCCTGGCTTAGTGGGGAAAAAGTAAATTGTATCATCAGTGGTTGAAATACCGACTGTATGACGTTTATTTAAGCGAGGAAAATTAAACTCCGTTTGAATAGCGTAGTTTTCAAGCGGTTCTTTAATAATTTTGAAATCTTCATTATTATAATGACCTTCAATTAATAAACCATCTTGATTATGGGTGACTTTAACTTTGCCTAATTTAATTTTATACTTACCGTGAGGCATGGAAACTGCACTGCATTGATCAACCCAACTATAAGTATTATTTTCAATTTCTTTTTTAACTTCTTCTCTTAACCAGCTAGTCCATTGGTTAACATCATTAAAAATAGTTTCACCATTGACATTTTTTAAGTAACCGTCTTGGGTTAGTTCATAAGTTGTTTGACAACAACGGCATTTAATGCGATTTAAGTAACTAATCATTTGATATTCAGTTTGACAATGAGGACATTTATATAATACATTATGTAAACCCTTGGCACGATGTGGATATTTAATTTTGATATTATTAGATTGCCAATATTTATATTCATCATAAACAAAGTTTTCATTAATAATCGCGTTGATTTCATCATGCGTTAAGTTTTCAATTTCATCTTGGGTTATTACTTGTTTCATTGTACAAACAAGTGGTACCCCTTTTCTAACCTTTTGATCACCCCAAGTTGGTTTTTGTAAGTGATGACCATTAAAGATCATTGTTACCACAGGACATTTAATTAATTTAGCCATTTTACCAATTGAATCAGGTAAAGTAGCATTAGTGCCTAATTGCGTGTAACGAGCCTCTGGATAAATGGCCACAATCGTTTTATTATCTTTAATTCCGTGAACAATATTTTTAACGGTATACATTTCATTCAAAAACTTACGTTTAGGAATTGATCCTGCCCAATATAATAAACACCTTTTCCAATCAAAAGCATCAATTGCCACCACATTACTAACCTTTCTTGGTCTAGTGGCTAAACAAGCCACCGCAAAATCTAAAAACTGCTGATGACTAATTAACAATAAATAAGGCTTTTTTTCTAAGCCTTCCATATTAATTTTAATAACTTTACGTTTTTTACCTAATAACATAAAAAACGCGACAATATACATTAAGCCTTGAATAAACCAACGCTGTTTTTTTACTTTTTTAGAAAAATCTTGATGTTTAATTTTTTGAGAATAATTGATTTTATTGATTAACATAACTAACCTTTTTCTTTCCCCGTAGGGTTTATATTATACTTTAATTTTTAATAAATATATTAAAATAAAGTATTTTATTTTTCCATTTGATAAATAATACTTAAAAACGCCAAAGCCGCTAACTCGGTAGGATAAATTAATTCTCCTAACGTCACACTAACAGCCCCCTTAGTTAAAAGAAATTGACGCTCTTTTTCATCAATGCCACCTTCAGGGCCAACAATTAACGCTATTTTTTGTTGATTACTTTTAACAACTTGATTAATAGTATTAACCTTTTGCATCTCATCTAATAAAATAATTAAATCATAATCCGCAAAAGAAATATCTTTAAGTGATTTTAAGTAATTAATAACAGGCACTTGACTTCTTTTAGATAATTGGGCCGCTTCTTTGGCAATCTTACTTAAACGTACAATTTTACTATCCTCATTAGCGATTTTAGCAACTGATCTAATAGTTTGAACAAAAGTAATTTGATTGACACCAAAAAGGGTTGCGTACTTACAAACATCATCAACTTTTGTTCCTTTGGGAATACCTTGATAAAGATCAACCTTTAATTGTTTAGCTGGCTTTAAGTCACTTAACTTTTCATAACTAATCTCTTCATTAATAGTTAGTTTAGCTAAAAAAGGTTGTCCTTCAAAACACAACTCTACTTGATCACCTGTTGAAAAACGCATAACTTTTTTGATGTGGTGACAATCTGCTACACTAAGTTTACCATCAGGTTGTAAAAAATATCTTTGCATACTATTCCTTTCTTAAATCATTGTTAATCGCGTTAAAAGGCGATAATTAACAACTTAACAAAAAGGCACATCACCATCGCAACATACCTTTTTGATGTTCATTTAATTATTTATTTTTCAACCGCACTATCGGTTACTAATTCTACCGCTTTGGCAAAAGTAACATCATTAGTAACTAATTCATCGTTAACATACTTTTTAATTTCTTCTACTGGCATATTATAATGATTAGCTAATTCTTGATAGCGAGCATCAAGTTCTTTTTTAGACGCCTTTAATTTTTCAGCTTTCGCAATCTCTTCAATAACTAATGATTGTTTTACAAATTTAGATGCCTGTTCTAGGGCTTGGGCATCAAAGGCTTCTTTACTCATACCGCTTAATTGTAAAAACACATCTAACTCTAATTGATATTGTTTAGCTTGTTGGGTTACTGATTGCACATAGTTTTCGACTTCACGATCAATCATTGATTGTGGAATGGTTACTTGGGCATTTTCAACACACTTTTGGATCGCTTCATTAGTTTTTTCACGTTTAGCGTTAGCCTCTTTTTGCGTTGTTAATTGATTTTTTTCATAAACCTTTAATTGAGCCACGGTACTAACATCCTTAATATTTAATGATTTAACCCACTCATCATCTAACTTAGGTGAGATTGGTTGTTTAATTTCGTGTAATTGCACTTCAAATTTCGCATCTTTACCAGCTAAGTCTTCTGCATGATACTCTTCGGGAAACTTCACTAAAACATCTTTACTTTCCCCAATTTTTAAGCCAATCATTTGCTCTTCAAATCCAGGAATAAATTGACCAGAACCAATTTCTAAACTATGGTTTTGAGCAGTTCCCCCTTCAAAATAATTCCCATCAACTGAACCCTTAAAATCAAATACAGCAGTATCGCCAACTACTAATGAACCTTGCGTTTTTGGTTCTAAGGTTTTATTTTTATTGAGCATTACTTGTAGATGCACATCCACATCAGCATCAGTCACAACTGTATCTTGCTTACTAACAACAATTTCTTTATATTGACCTAGGGTAACGGTTGGTTTAAGATCAACAATAAAAGTGATATCAAACGCTTTTTCTCTGGAAATACTAGCCACATCCACATCAATTTCGCGTGGTTGTGATACGATACTTAATTCTTTCACACTTAATGCTTGATCAAATAATTGACCAACAATATGGTTTAAGGCATCACTATATAAAGATTGTTCACCGTATTTTTTCTCATATTGTTTTTGGGGAACATGGCCTTTACGAAAACCTTTAATTTCTACTTTTTCTTTAATTGCTTCATAAGCAAAACTTAATGCACTTTCAAAATCAGCTGGTTTAACACTAAAATTAAACTTCGCTGTATTTTCTTTTTCAATTGTAAATTTCATTTCTATGTCTCCTTTATTAATAATAAATATTACAAAACTACTTAATTATATCACAAAATGGGTCTTAATTTAACATAAAATCATGCGGACTAGTTAAAGCGTCAAACTCCACCATATTTAGTCTTTGAGCTAACTTGGTTTTACGTGGTGGCATCACTTGATTACAACCCCTAATTAACTCCGTAAAATCACCCATAATAATTAACTTTTCTTTCGCTCTGGTTACTGCTGTATAAATTAATTCTTTTTTTAACATAATATAGTGTTGTTTAACAATCGGAAAGATGGCTACTTTATATTCTGAGCCTTGTGATTTATGAATGCTAACCGCATACGCTAAGTCTAGTTCATCTAAATCTTTTTGATAATACATCACTTGATTATCATCAAAATTAACGACTAAAAACATTTTATCATCCCCATCAACAGCGATTCTATCAATCACACCAATATCGCCATTCATTACTTTTCTTTCACCATCATTAACTAATTGAATAACTTTATCACCTTCATAAAAATTATATTTAGTTTTACGCATACATATTTCACTACCACAATTTTCATTAAAGTTTTTTTGAATTAAAATATTAATCGCCTCAATGCCCACTTCATATTTATACATCGGAATTAAAATTTGAATATCATTGATAATATCAAAACCACGATCAATGGCGTTTTGCATGGTCTTAACAATAAAGTTAGGTAGTGCTGGGGTTAAACCACTAATATAAGTGACTTCTTGATTAGTATATAAATCATTATATGTTAAAACTTGTTGATTAATTTTATTGGCTAAAACAATAATATTAGAATCTTTACCTTGACGATGAATAGTTGTTAAACGGGTTACTTTAATTGTGCCCGCATCAATTACATCTCCTAAGAAACGCCCAGGACCCACTGATGGTAATTGATCAGCATCCCCCACAATCACAACCTGACAATGATGAGGGATGGCTTCAAATAATGCCTTAGCGAGGCCAATATCAATCATTGATGCTTCATCAATGATAATAAAGTCTAAATCTAGTGGTTGATAACGGTTATAGGCAAAACCATTACCTAAATCCCAACCTAATGTGGAATGAATCGTTTTAGCAGTAATCCCTAATACTTCTTTCATTCTTTTAGCTGCTCTACCAGTAGGGGCCATTAGCCCAATTCTTGAAGCGGCATCACTTTGATCAGCTTCCTTAATTTTAACGACACTACCATTTTTAATTCTTAATTGATTAATTTTCATATAAGCACTAATTAAACCTGCAATAATGGTGGTTTTACCAGTGCCAGGACCACCAGTAATCACACTTAATTGATTGGTTAAACTAGTCTTGATGGCTTGTTGTTGCGTGGTGGCATATGAAATGTTTTTTTCTTTTTCAATACTAGTAATTAAACTTTCTAAATCTTCGTTTAAGTCAATACTATTATTTAAGTTTTTTAAGTAGCCTGCTAAACTAATTTCTGATTCATAATGCCATTTAAGATAATATTCATCTTGGACTTTTGTGATTTTTCCTTCATCAATTAAATCAAAGATGGCAGGTTCTATATTAATTTTAGTTTCTAAAAGTTTATTAACTGTTTCTTCAATAAATGAAAACTTAGTATATAAATCGCCATTACGTTGGGCTAATTGTTTAAGACAATAGATGATGGTTGCTTTAACGCAGTAAATATGAGTATTGTCAAAGCCCACCTTTCTTGCTACCTCTAAGGTACGCTTAAACCCAAACCCTTCTACATCATCAATTAAAGTAAAGGGATTAGTTGTAATTACTTCGTGTGAACGCCCCTTATATTTAGAAAACAATTTGGCCGCTGCACTAGCACTAATACCGTATTCTAATAGTGATGACATTGTTTTAGAATTAATATGATGTTGAGTTAGTTCTTCAATAAAACGTTGAGCCTTAAACTCATTTAACTTAAATTGTGGTAGTAATTGTGGATCTTCTAAAATTAAATCAAGACAATTAATACCTAATTTATTCACGATCTTAGTGGCAGTTTTTTCCCCAATTCCCGTAAAGGTAACAGCAATATATGTAATTAAACCTTTAGGTGATTGTCCTAAAAAGGGATTATAACTATCAGCCTTAAATTGGCGACCAAATTTAGTATCAATGTATTCACCCGTAAACTCATATGCTAATCCCTCATTAATTACAGGAAAAATACCCGTTACTGTTAAAGTTTGGGTATCTTCTAATACAATGTCAATCACTTTATAAGCATTTTCGTGATTTTGAAACTTAAATCTTTTTACTTCGCCAATTACTTTCATCATGAATACTTTCTTTGCTCACCATCTAAATATACTTTATCAATAAACCCAGCCCCTAAACAAACTTCACCTTGATAAATAGCACACACTTGACCAGGGGTCACTGCCTTGACTAATTGCGGATACTCAACTTGACAAGTTGTATCATCTAACCAAGTAAGATTAATTTTTATATCTGCTTGTCGGTAACGAAACTTCGCACAATACTGGCCATCCTTTTTAACATCCCGAAATACCATATCCGTAATAATTGCCTTATTAGAATAAAGATATGGATGATCCCCTGGTTCAACAAATAATGTATTAGTAGTTAAATCTTTGCCGACCACAAACCAACTATCAGTAGTGGCTTGTGAGCCACCAATGCCTAAGCCTTTTCTTTGACCAATTGTATAATTCATTAAACCATAATGTTCTTTAATATAAGTGCCATCTAAACGACACATCTTACCAGGTTGGGCTGGTAAATAGTTAGATAAAAACTGACTAAAATGACGCTCTCCAATAAAACAAATACCTGTTGAATCTTTTTTGTTGGCCGTTGGTAAATTGCCTTTTAAGGCGATATTGCGTACTTCTTGTTTAGTTAAATCACCCAATGGAAATAAGATATTAGTTAGTTGTTCATTTCTTAATTGCGATAAGAAATAACTTTGATCTTTATTTTGATCAAGGGCTTTTAATAGTTGGGGACTGTTTGCTTGGAAAGTGATTCTAGCATAATGGCCCATTGCGATAAAATCAGGATTAAACTTTTGAGCATATTCAATAAAAGCCTTAAACTTAATTTCGTTATTACATAAAATATCAGGATTAGGGGTTCTGTTTTTCTTAAACTCTTCTAAAAAGTAAGTGAAAACACGATCCCAATACTCCGTAATGAAATCGACTTTGTGTAAAACAATCCCTAAATGATTAGCTACCGCTAAGGCATCTTGATAATCACGTTCTTGTTCGCAAATATGATCTTGTGAGTTTTTACTTCCCATTACATCTTGATTAGTAACTGAATCCCAATTACGCATAAAAAGTGCTTCTACGTGATAACCTTGTTGTAATAAAAGAAGGGCTGCTACCGAAGAATCAACTCCCCCTGATAAGCCAACTATTACTTTCTTTTTCATTTAACTACCTTTTTGTATCACTTGGTAAACGCATTTCTCCACGTGGTGATAAACTAATATTTAAGACTTTTGGTCCTTCTGGCATTACTTGACGCTTAAATTGTTGAGCATAAAAGCGATCAAAAAACTGCTTAGTGATAGTTTTAGCCTTTTGATGTTCTAAATCAAAAGAAATCCCTAATAACCACGCACATTTATCTTCATCTGCTCCATTAACCATATGATGATATAAAATAAAATCATTCAAACAATATTTACCAATTATTTTTTCAGTTTCTTGGTTTTTTAATAACTCAGGACTAATGGGGGCCTCTAAAATACTTTGTAAAATTAAATGAGCTGATTGATACTCATGATGACTATGATAATTTACTAACTCTTTTACAAAGGTTTTAGGAATCCCAGCATTAATACAATACATACTCATATGATCGCCATTAAACGTCATCCATCCTAACGCAATCTCACTTAAATCACCAGTCCCTAATACTAATCCTTGATGTTTATTAGCTAAATCCATTAATACCAAAGTTCTAATACGGGCTTGGGCATTTTCATAAGTCACATCATAATCTTGATGTTTAATATCTTTTAAGTGTTGTTTTAACATATCATCAATTGGAATTTCTAAGGCTTTAACACCTAAGATCTTCATTAACGCTAACGCATCGACTTTACTTCTATCAGAAGTATTAGCAGTCGGCATTGTTACAGCAATAATATTTTTAAGTGATACTTTCATTTTTAAGAAAGCCTTATGGGCTACTAATAAAGCTAGTGTTGAATCAAGACCACCTGAAACACCAATTAAAAGTTTGGGGTTAGTAAAGTTTTTTAATTTAGAAATCAATGCTTCTACTTGGATGTGGGTGGCAATATTTAATTGTTCATTCAAATTAGTAGTGGGAATAAATGGTAAAGTATTAGGTTTTTTTGTAAAAACGAATTCTTTTACTTCTTGTAACTTAAAGTCAATTAATGCCACCCCATCTTGGGCATCAAAATGGTTTAATTCTTTCCAATTAGAATCAATACGACGACTATATTTAATATTTTCTACATCTACATCCACCGTTAGAGTTGGGCTATTATCAATAATATTAGACTCATCTACTAATAAACCAAGGCTTGCTGCGATCTTATGCGGTGAAAACACCACATCAATTACTGCCTCACTTGGACCAGATGAGGTATAAATGTAAGCTGACTTTTGCCTACGTGAAGCATCAATCACGGCTAGTTTACGTTGTTCTGACTTACCCACATACTCACTAGAAGCAGATAAATTAAAAATAATATGAGCACCATTTTTAATTAAAGTATCGCCTGGTGATTCTAACATCCACATATCTTGACAAATTTCTACACCAAACTTAAATAAATCATTTTTAAAAACCATTTTACCAAATGGCACTTTTTGACCTAAAATCTTAATACTAGTTAAAGTTAATAGACTTCCGCTATTAAACCATCTTTTTTCACTAAACTCTTTATAATTCGGTAAATGATATTTAGGAATAACTCCAATAATCTTTTTATCATTAACTACCACAGCTACATTATATAAACTATCATCAATTAATAATGGTAGACCTAAAATAAATGTTTTATGATTAGTCGTGGAATTAATAATTTCTTGTAAAGCCAATAATGATTTATCAATAAAATCTTTTTGGAAAAATAAATCGGCTGCACTATAACCCGTAATACATAACTCAGGAAAAAGCGATACTTGCGCATCGGTTTGGTCTAAAATATTTAAAATGGGCTCTACATTTAATAAAGGATTACCAATACTAATTGGGGGGGTTGCCATTAAGATTTTAACATAACCATTTTTATACATCGTCATTTCCTCCATAAAGTTTATTTTTTTGAATATATTGATAAATTGCTGGAATTACATCCTCTTGAAATTTAACGGGATTGTTTCTAATTTTAGTGCTTGCGATATCTGAATCAAAATCAAATACTTCATATTGACAATGATTTTGTTTCAAATATGAAAAATCTAAACTATAATTTTTTCTTCTTACTACAATAAACTTAAACTCTTTTAATAACTTTTTAACATTAATCCAAGTATTAATCGTTTTTAAGTGATCTGTGCCTAAAACAAAGAAAACTTCTTCATTAGGGTTTTGATCCTGGATAGTAGCAAGAGCATGATATGTCCCTAAAAAAGGTGGATCTTTTTCAATGTCTAAAATTTGCATTGGCATTAAACTTTCCTTATTCAAAAGATTTAGCATCGCTATACGGTGTTCAAAACTAACAATTGATGGTTTATTGTAGTGATTACCAACTGGAATACAAAAAAACTTCACTGGTTTATAAAGTTTGATTAAACCATTAATAATATTAAGATGGGCTTTTGTCGGAGGATTAAAGGTCCCCCCAAATACTATAATCATAAACTATTCCTTAATGTGATCAATAAAAAGATGGGCTGACTTGATATTTGTGGCTAAGGGAATTGAATAAACATCACATAACCTTAAAAGGGCAGAAACATCAGGCTCATGGGGTTGGGCGGTTAAGGGATCACGAAAAAATATTACCATATCAATTTGCCCGTTAGCAATCTGACTGCCTATTTCTTGATCACCACCCAAGGGACCACTTTTTTTAAGATGAACATAAAGGTTAGTATTTTGCATAATCTTTTTACCCGTAGTACCTGTGGCAAACAGTTCATGCTTAGCAAAACTATTTTCATGTTGTTGAACAAACTTAATTAATTCATCCTTTTTCTTATCATGAGCAATTAACGCGATTTTCAATTTAGTCACCTTTTATGATGAATAATATATTATTCATATCTTTCCTACATATTTTATCATATTTTTGAAAATATTTTCTAACCTTAAAAATAAATTACCTTCTTCACTAATACACCTATTTACTATTTAATTTTATTATTTGGCCTAAAAAGGCTATTTTATGATTTTTGAGCGATCCTTAATTTAGCTGAACGCGAACGTGAGTTTTCATTTATTTCTGTTAAACTCGGTAAAATCGCTTTTTTACTAATATTAATTAATGGGGGTTGCTGGATATTAATTAATGGTAAGTTTTTAGGCACATTAAGGGTTGAATGCTCTTTAATAAAATGCTTAACAATTTTATCTTCTAGTGAATGAAAAGTAATAACGGCTAATCTAGCATTAACATTTAATAAATCAAGGGCTTGATTAAGTGCACTTCTTAAAACACTTAATTCTTGATTAACCTCAATTCTTAGGGCTTGAAATACTCTTTTAGCTGAATGTCCTTCACTCTTAAACTTATACTTATCAGTAATCTTCACTAACTCAGCCGTGGTGTTAAGTGGCCTGTTAGCAACAATCGATCTTGCGATCAAATAAGCATTTTTTTCTTCTCCATATTCACGGAAAATACGCACTAATTCTTCTAATGAATATTCATTAACTACCATTTTGGCACTTAACTGATTTGATTGATCCATACGCATATCTAAATCATAATCATTCATATAAGAAAATCCACGCTTAACATCATCAATTTGAAATGATGATAAGCCTAAATCAAATAAGATACCATCAATTTTCATAATACCTAATTCATTAAGTTTTTCTTTTAACTGACTAAAATTAGCCTTAATAATTGTGTAATTACTAAAACCTTTTAAGACTTCTTGGGCACGGTCAATAGCGTATTGATCTTGATCAAAGACGTATAAATGACCTGTGGTTAAGCGTTTTAAAATCTCATAACTATGGCCTGCTGCCCCTAAGGTGGCATCTACATAAATCCCTTTAGGATTAATGTTTAAGCCTTCAATACTTTCATTTTTTAAGACTGTAATATGTTTTAACATTTTATTATTCCTTAACCCTTATTATTAATTAACACTCTTAACAATTGACAAACCTTACGATGCTTACGGACAAAAGGAATCATTATTTTATCACGATTAGTGACAATTAGTACCTTACCATAATAAAATGAATCTGCCGATCCCATACGCATTAAGTGCGATTTTTCTAATACATTAATAATATCGCATAAAGCCAAAGTGTGCTCTACATTTCTTCTTGGTCTAACAATTAATTGTGAGTCTTTTAATTCAATTAAGTTTTTTGGTGGAGCAATAATAATCATGTAAAGACCATAAATAGCCAAACATAATGCTAAAATGGCAAAAGCAAGAAAAAATATTGAAAAAGCATAAAACAATTCATGACCTCTAACTATCCAATAGCCAATGATGCTAGGAATTAAGATAATCATTGAAAGAATTAAGCAACTTATTAAGCCAAAGTTTGACCTTGTGGCAATAACTTTATCTAACATTTAGGCCTCCTGTATAATTTATTTTGCTGTAATTATTTTACCATAAAAGATATGAGTTTTTACATTTGGGATAAAGAAAAAAGCACCTAGTGCTTTTTCTTTAATCTAATTATTCTTTAGATTCTTTTTTAGCAAGAACAAGTTGTCCTTTATAATAACCTGAGTTTTTCGTTACACGGTGTGGTAACGTAAATTCGCCAGTGTTAGGACATACAACTAAGGCAGGTGCACTTAATTTGTAGTGAGTTCTTCTTTTTCTTTTAGCCGTCTTACCGGTTCTTCTAAAAGGAACTGCCATTGTCTTTCACTCCCATCTATATAGTGGTCTTTATATTATCTTAAAGTTTTACCTTTAAGAAGAATAAACTGTGGTTGGTTTTTCCATTAAGATATACGCATAAACGTATTGTCTTAAATCAACTGGATCTTCATAAACAAAATCCATTTTATCTAAATTATCGCTAAATACTATTTGGGCATCAAAATCCAAATCATAAGCAACCGGGTTTAGCGTTAGGTTGCAGGCAAGCACTAAATTAACATTAACATGAATGTCAAAGATCACTGCATCTGCTTCTTTTTTAATGACACCAGTTACTTGACAATTATTAATTGAAATAATTCCTGAGTTTTCTTGAATTAAATCATTTAAGTCTAAGGTGGTATCAATTTTAGTTAAAGTTTCTAATTGTCTGATTTGATAGATCATTAGTATTTCCCCCAAACAAAGATATTATACACAAAATTAAGTCAGTAGTCAAACAATTTATACTAGTTTAAGTTCTTTTAACGATTTTTAGGGGTAAATATAGGCAGTGGCTTGTAATTTACGTGACAATAGTAGGCCACAACTAAAACTAGACACATGATCATATGAGCAAAAAATAAAACTACTGAGCCCATAATCGCAAAAAGAAAACCAATACTACCTGTTAATAAAAATAAAAGCATAATAAAAAATAAAACATGGTTTTTCATACCAGGAGTTTTATTAACATTATCTCTTAACCAGTAAATACTAAAAGCACCTACAGCAGGAATTAACATTAAAACAAAACAAATCGCACTTTTCCACCAAGGCCAATAATATCTTTTAATATTATCTGTTTCTTCAACTTCAACATCACTTTGTTGATCATTTTCAACATTAATAGGTTCTTCCGGTTGAGAATCAGGTGGTGACTGGTGATTAGCTGCGGCGGCACGCTTTTTTTCTTCTTGTTCGTATTTTTTATTGACTGCTTCTTTAACGGCTCTTTGAAATTCTGCTGAATGACGCGAGCTTTCAGAAAAACCTGTTTTAATTAAATAATTGATTACCCCAATATTATTTGAAACAAAGTTATAAGCTTCTGTTAATTCAATAAACTTTTTGCCATCTGCGTATCTTTTATGAGCTACATCAGGATGAAAGACTTGACATAACTTACGATAACTATTAGATACTTGTTCGGGGCTAATATGATTTTCTAGTGGCAGTTCTAAGAGTGTTAAGAACTTTATGACTTTCCTTTTATCCATTTTATATATTCCTTGATATGATTATTATAAATAATCCCTTCATATTATAGCATCTTTTCCTAAAAACCCATAAATTATGTGATTAATGCTTGAATTATTGTTGAAGGAATTAAATTGAATATGAGATACCGCGAAGTTCTTAAATGTTATATTATTTTAGAATAAACCGCTTTACCATCAATTCAATTAATCATGATCACTATAATGATAATGACCGAGTAGCACATAGAGATGATGGAGTAACCGCCAATAATAATTCTTGGCTACGTTCTGCTGGTCGTGGATATGAGCAAGACGCTCTTTTTCGCCCTGTTGCATCTGTCTGGCATACTGGCCTTCGTCCTGCTGGTATTGCTAACTCTACCTTTTTCGGTTTCCGCCCATCATTATACTAAACCGCTTTACCATTAATTCAGTTAATCATCCCCATAGTAATGAAGGCCGACAAGCACTAAGAGATGATGGTGAGGGTTCTCCAACTGTTGGAAGAGCATATTGGACACGTTCTACTGGTATGGGTTTTGAAAGAGATGCTACTTTTCGGACCATTGCGAATATTTGGACTGCTGGCGGCCATAATGCTCAAATTGCTGACCATACTGGTGTAGGTTTCCGCCCAAAATTATTAAAAATGCTAACAATTATAGAATAAATATAATTTATGGACTTTTTTGGTATCGTTATTATTATGCTAAAAAGGATCACTATTAATGACCCTTTTGTACATTCTATTTTAGATTATGAACATCCTTAAAAGTTTTAGCCGCATCCGCACACATCTGTTTAATATCCCTTTGGGCCTTAAACCCTAAAACCTTAAAGGCTTTATTCACATCTGCACAACTAACTGCTACATCCCCTGTTCTTCTTGGTTGATAAATCTTATTTAGATTAAAGCCGATTGCTTTTTCAAATTCTTCAACAATCAACTTAACACTATAAGGAACACCTGTGCCAATATTAAAGACTTCACAATTAAATTGATTTATTTTTTCAAGTGCAGTCAAGTGAGCTAAGGCTAAATCGGTAATATGAATGTAATCGCGCTGACAAGTACCATCAGGTGTTGGATAATCATTACCATAAATATTAAAAGGTTGGGTTCTAAAATCTGTATTAATTAAATTAGGAAATAAATTATTAACTTTTCCTTTCGACTTTTCAACTAAAAGACCAGAACTATGAGAAGCTACTGGATTAAAATATCTTAAAATCACTATACGCCAAGTGGGATCACTTGCGGCTAGATCACTTAAAATGTTTTCAATATAAGCCTTTGTTTTTCCATAAGGACTAACTGGGGTTAATGGTTTATCTTCTGTAAGTGGTAGCTGTGCATTACCATAAACAGTAGCACTTGATGAAAAGACTATTTTATGACAATTGTTTTCTTTCATTACTTCTAGCAAAGTGATGGTTGTAGTAAGATTATTATCATAGTAAGTTAAAGGGGATTCCTGGCTTTCTAAAACAGATTTATATCCTGCTAAATGAATCACTGCATAAATCTCATATTGTTTAAAAACTTGTTGTAAGGCGCTTTTGTCATTGACATTAGCCGTAAAAAGAGTTATCTTTTTACGGGTGATTTTTTCAATGTTTTGGATTGTTTCTAAGTACGAGTTAGAAAAATTATCAATAATAATGACATTATAATTGTTTTCTAATAAACTAACAGCTACATGTGAACCAATATAACCAGCACCACCAGTAATGATTATATTTTTCATTTTATTCAACATTTAACCAGATAGCTGGACGTACACCGAAGTGTTTTTCATCAGCATCATGACCTTGGGTATAAATGTCACCACGTTCTTTAACAAAAACCACACAATTTTTACCACCTTTACCGCGGTTTCTTAACCACCATCTTGGTGCTTGGTTACCAAAACCATACATATAAAGACTATTTTCACCACGACTAGCAGCGGCATATTCAGTTGGTGCCGCTACTAAATTAGGGTTAGCACCTAATAGCATCGCCTCACTAATATTTAATAAAAACACTTTATCCAAAGTTTGTAGGACATCATTTTTTCCTTCAACACCATTACCAAAGGTGCGATAAACAGCGATTTTATCTTTTTGTTCTTGCGTGAAAGCAACCTTATAAAAATTATCATTTAACCATCCTCTAATACTAGATGTGCTCCAAGATAAATCCTTAATTCTATGTGTATTATAAGGCAAACAATCTAATACTTTTAGACTTACTAATAAAGCTTTCATTGTTTCGTGATTAAACGAAACTACAACCCATTTAATTGGGGTTTGATCATATCCAGAAACAGTTTGTGGATAATTACCAAACTCTATTATACGGCGCGGTTGAAATTTCAAGCTGGTTTTTACTAAATTAGTGATATGGTTTAATTCATAATATAAAGTATTGGCTTGTTCTTGATATCTAAAGTATTGAAGGTCGTTAAACGAAACTATACCGTATTCATCAGCACTTAAAGGATTAAGTTGATTGATGATTGTTTGATCAGACACTGCATATTTGTTTTTTTGTTGAAGACGATTAATAAAATCTTTAATACTTTGAATGTTTTCAAAGTTTTGTTTAGTACTAATAGCTGTTTTAGATGTTTCTACTGCTTGCTTAGCCTGGCTTAATAAAGGCTCAGATAAAAATCTTAATGACATTTGATAATAACTATTTTTACTATAGTCTTGCTCACGTTTTGCAACCTCTTCTAGGCTAGGAGCTTTAATGTCAATTAAAAACTTAAATAACCATAATTGAGGATTTTGAATGTCTAAATCAGCAATAATTTCTACCGTTGTTGCCGCCTTTTCATAATCAGCACTCAGTATTTCTATTTCGGCTTTTTTCAATAATTTTTCTAATGTTTCTTGATTGGTCATAATATTACCTGCTTTCTTTTGTTTATAATTATTATTTATTTAGTTTGAATACGTTTAGTTGGTTGCCACGAGTTATCTTGGTGTTTAACAAGGTGGGCTTTAAGATAAATGCCTAACCAGCCTAAGGCATAAATGGGATTAAATAGTAGTAAGAATACTTTTTCTAAAAATGAGATTTTCATGTTTTTATTGTTAGCCATTAAAGCAATCAATCCAAACGTGAAAAATGAAATATACATCATTCCTAACGGAATTAACATTACTTGTAGTGCTAAATATAGTGGAATAATTTGATTAATTAAGGATAATACTACCATCACACCACCAAAGATAGTTAAAAGGATTGAAACCGCGAAAAAGGCAAACATCGGATATGTGCTAAATAAAAATCCTAAGTTACAAATGGTTGTTTTTCGCTTAAATATTTTGCCTAAAATCGCTTTACGATAAAGTTTTCTACTTTTTATTTGTCCCCTTAACCAACGGACTTTACGCATACGATTAGTCTTAAAATCAAGGGCTTCTTCTGTATAAACCTTAGCGTGTGAATAATAAAACGAACGCCATCCTTTAACAATTGAATCAGCCGTCATTTCATAATCCTCAGTTAAGGTGCGATAAGGCCAACCATTATTTTCTTTAATCACATCACTTCTAACCATTAACCCTGTACCAATAATGGTAATTGGTAATTTCAGAGCACTACGTGCACGATTGCCTAACTCATCAATACAAACCCATAAAAGTTGCATACTATTAACAACAAATGTTCGGTCTTGCCGTTTTTGACTTAAATAATTTTTTACTAACTTCTTACCACAAACAATCTGAGCATCTGTGCTAAGAGCATTATTCATTTCCTCAATTAAGTTGTATGCTGCTAAATTATCAGCATCAACAATTAAATAAGCATCATATAATTGAGGATCCTTTTGTAGGATTTCTTTCAAGACACCATCTAAGGCATCACCTTTACATTTTTGGTTAGCAATAATACTAATTTTAGTGTTAGGAAATGTTTTAGCAATCTCCACTGTCGGATCATTAGCATCTTCTACGACAACCCAAATATCAAAATAGTCTTGATCATAAGTTTGCTTACTAAGTGAGGTTAAGCAACTTTTAATAACTGCACTTTCATTACGAGCTGGCACAATGATAGCAATCTTATTTTTAGTTAAGTTCTTTAATCTTTTTTGTTTCTTAAAAGGGAAAAAGTAAAAACTAATGCGTGGTAAATAAATCACGAATATTGCTAAACAAAACCACCAATATGCGGTAATAATAATTTGTGTGATTGTTGGCATATAGACCTCCCTTACTTAATATGTGTTTTTAATCTTGAAACTCTTCAATTATTTCATATACTGTTGAATAACTACTAGTAGATGTTGTTTCATTTTGAAACGCATTGTTAAAAGCATTCTTTGCGTTTTTAATCGCATCATCTTTTTTAGATTCTAATAAGGAATATACATCCATTCCCTTATTGTAATTTGGAATATGTTTTTTTAATTCTTTTTCTACATTTTCTGATGACATATTGGCTGTTTTTGGCAAGAAATGTAATAGAAACCAAACCTCAAAGCAGGCATTTGAATATATTAGTTTAATGCCCAGTTCATCTGCTTGTTTTTTCAAGGCATCAAGTTTCGTTATCTTTCCTTTATCATTATCGATATCAACTACTAAATAAATCAAGTCGCCATCAATCGCACTTATTGCATGTTTATTAATATATGAAACCAAATTATTAAAAATCCCTATAATATCTGTTTCATTTCCGTGAGAAAAACTAACCCTTTTATCTCTTCTACTGAAATTGCCAAAGTAAGTTTTTTCAGTTTTTCCCTCTGCTGCGATAATAACCTTACTATTTAATTTTCTTTTCATTAAAATAAACCTGGGTATTTGATAAACGGTACTGCCCCAAAGCGGCCATTATTATATCCTTTTTCAATGTTTAGATTATTTCTAATTGAAAAGTCTGATAACTTATACAATGTAGTAGTTCCTTTAATTTCATTTTTTTCCACCAAATTGATTTGTGAGTGGTCAAAAATATCATCATCAATTAAATTACGACTATGAGTAGTAAAAATAAGTTGTGAGCGGTGAGGATTAGTTACCTCATTATTAAATATCTTAATAATTAATTCAACTAAATGTGAATGTAATTCCTTTTCTATCTCATCAATAATAATCGTTTTACCCGCTAGTATTGATCTTAAAGATAAGGCCATATAAAACATCTTTTGCGTACCCGCTGATTCTTCACGTAAATCTAGTGGTAATATTTTTTCATTACCTTTATCATCTTTAATCTTATGGTATGTAGTAATAATATTAACAAAGGTTTCTGACTCATTAAATAAAGGCATTCCAACGTTTTCATTTAATGCTTGCACATTTTTAGACTGAGCATCATTATATTTAATGGTTTGACGTTCAACTGTATAATCAACTATGTTTAAGTCGGCTGCTTTTAAGATACCCAATACAAAGTCTTTTGTTTCTTTGTCATTAGGAATGATATAGTTAGGGTTTGGCGCAAACGATTGTACTATTTCAACATTTTCTAATAGCCACTTAAATGGCACAATAGCTTCAAAGAAGTTCCAAGTACTAGCGGTTGCTAAAAATAATTTATTTTCAGCATTCTTAGGCACTAAATCATTTAAAGTTGGTCGTAAATGTTGAGGGAAATTATATTCATTGGTATTAGTACGTTCAAAGATTAAACTTTTTTTGGCCGATGTATATTTATAAAGATACTCAGAATAAACCCTGAATACATCAGCACTAAAACCATAAATATACTTAACATCTTTCACTGTAAAAGTAAATTCAAAAAAACTTGATGATTTTATGGTAATTTCATCAAATTTAAATGGCATTATCCGAGGAATTTGGGCACCTGGTCCCATATATGATGAATGCCTTAAAAACAACAGTGCTGAAATCATACCATCAATTAATGCACTTTTACCACTGGCATTAGCACCAGTAATTAATCCTGTGGTATAGATTTTTTCTTTTCCTGATGTTGCGATACTTCCTGGGTGGTTTGTTTTTTTCTCTGCTAGCATTGAAAATGTCAGTTCATCTTTAATTGATAAAAAGTTTTTAATTCTAAAACTAATTAACATTGAATTCACCTCTATATTGATTTTATACTTATTATTATATACTAATTTTTACATTTTGGGTTAAAATTATCAAAAATATTAATATAATTTGGTTTATTGTAGATTACTACCTTATTTAATATTAATATTCTTTCATTAATTTAATAATTTCTTGGGCCACGATTGAGGCACCATTAATATCAGGACAAGACGCTTGTCTATGTGAAATATTTTTTAACTCTTCATAGTTGTTGGCAAACATCTTTGTTAAAACTTGATCTAACTTTTTAGGAGTATCAGCAAACAGCCCATATCCATTTTCAACAATATATTCATGGTTTTTAGCCTCTTGTCCGACAATATAACCTGTAATGACTAATGGTACTCCCATCTTCACAGCTTCTAAAATCATATTAGGACCTGCCTTAGTAATTAAAAGATCACTTTGGGCTAAACGGGTAGGCATATCATTAACATAATCTAAAATAGTTAATTTGTCAAGATTTTTTAATCTTTTTTCTAAGTATTTTTTTAATTTAGGGTTATTATAAATAACCACTGTTAAATTAAGTTGATGTTTAAGAGTCGTTAAAATTAAGTTTTTGATTACTTTTGCTCTTTTAAGACTAGGATTAACCATTAACACTTCTGGTACTAAAATATCATCTTTAACTACCTTATAAACATTTTCATATTTAGTGTTAATCGGGAAACCTGAATAAAATACTTTTTCAGGTTGAAAACCTTTTTTAATTAAGTAGTCTTTCATTTTTTGGGTTGGAACAAAAGTTAAACAAGCCTTTTTTTCATGCCATAAATGTGAATGATTAACTAAATCAATAATACAGACACATAAAGGGATATTTAATTTCATTCTTTTTAAGCATCTTCTAATTGAACCCACAAAAATAGGATTAACCGTTAAAATCATATCAGGATTGTATTCTTTTATTAAACGCTTAAAACGTTTATAGATTGGTTTAGCAAGGATAAAACTGCAAAAACGATGAAAAAATGAAGTTAAATGAAAAAATATGTGATAAAACCACATAAAAGTGGTCGTCAAACGTGTATATCCTTCGCCTTGTCCACGGTATCCTGGGAAAAAGGCCATCGCATCCACGTCATTGACTTCAATACTTGAATCTAATTGTAAGATGGCGGCTTTAATCGCATTTGAACTACTACGGTGGCCACCTTTTACTGGTTGTGATGTTAATAATAAAAGTTTTTTCATCACGTAACTCCCTTTGTTTTACTAAATTATGGTTTTTTCAAAAACTGATCAACGGTTTGATCATACTCTGTTTCTTGACTAGATCTAACATGTGAATGACGACCCTTAGGAAAAAAGGCTAATTGCTTATGCTCACTTTGACAAGCAGCATAAAGCTTTTCGCTTTTATCTGGGCGAGCAAAGATATCTTCTTTACTCCAAATAAATAAAATAGGAATATCAATATCTTTCATATGATTAATCGGCTTTTCTTTGAAGTGTCTAACTTTGGCAAATATGAAAGCCAACATAAAAACTAATTGTAGTGCGGGGAAGGTTGGTTTTTTTAACCACTTAAAGTGTTGTTTAAAGATTTCATAACAACTAATAAATAGTCCTTCTACCACAATCTTTTTAACAATATTACTCCCTTTGGCTTTAAGTTTAGTATAAGCATAAATGGCACTAGCTGCTCCGACACATATTCCGTGGAAAACAAAACTTTTCATGCCGTAATCTTTTTGCATTAACGCTAACCATGCCAGCAAGTCATCACTTTCCTTAATTCCTGCTGTTTGATATTTACCATCACTTAAACCGTGAGCACGCACATCAATGACTAAAATGTTATAACCATTTTTAACATATACATCAGCAAAGTAATATGAATACAATAACGACTCTGTTCGTCCTTGTAAAATTACAGCACATTGATCAAAGCCTAAATCAATGTATTGACCATATAAGTTTAACCCTTCATTAACTAAATGTAAATCTTTGGTTTGTGCTTGATACTGTAAAGCCCATTCTAATCCTTTTTCAAACATCATCATTTGTTGTTCATCTTTGGTGTTAGTACATTGGCGTGTTCTTAACTTTTTAGGATTACGATACATCGTCATCCGAAAAATTACAATAGGGATCGCTATCATCATGCCAATACCACCTAAAATGATTAAACCTAAAACCACAATTGATGTTATCACCCAAGGATTAGACAAATTTAACAAAATGCTAAACATTACTTAGTTACCACTATATTATTAATTACTGACTTTTCATGTTCTAAGTCAGTAATGGTTGTCCCTAAAAAGTAAGCCGCTACTAAGCCTGGTCCAATATTAATCCCATTAGCAGGATAAATATTAGTAATAATCACTTCTTTGGGTTTAATGTTTTCTTCAATTAACTTTGCTAGTAACTGGGCTTGTTGTCTTCTAGCAGAATGAGCGACAAAAACAATCTGCTCACTTGGATTAGTAATAATTTGTTTAATGTATTCAATCGTTACTTTATAAGCTTTATCATAACCACTCATTTTAGTTAAAACACTAACCATTCCGTTAGCATCAAAATCCCCCATTGGTTTAATACCAAGTATTGTACCAAAAAAGGCCTTAGCGTGCGATATCCTTCCTTTTGAAGCAACCCAAAATAAATCATCAATCGGACCCATTTGGTGAATATTCATTTTAATGTTTTCTAGTTTTTGAAAGTTTTGGGTTAAGTCCAAGCCTTGATCACGATACTGACAAGCACAAACCGTTAAAAGACCTAAGCCAATTGAATATTTTTTAGAATCAACAATTAATACTTGCCTTTTAGGATAGCGCTTAGTTAACTCTTTTTGGGCATGAAGCATTAAATTATAAGTTACACTTAAACTACTTGATAAACTTAAAGCTAAAATATCAAGACCCTTTTTTAAGAATTCTTCAAAATAAGCCACAATAGCATCCGCACTCATGGCAGTGGTTTTATAACCATTCTTATTTGATTTTAAGTCTTTATAAAAATCATCAATCTCATTATCAGATAAATCAAGTTTAGCTTTAACTTCCGTGTTATTAGGAGTAATAATGGTTCCTTCTAACACCCCATCAACGCCAAATCTTTTTTGTAAATCAACTGATAAATCACAAGTTACATCCGCAATAATAGCATAATTTTGTTTCATAAAATATTCCTTTCATTTATATTTTTAAGGTAACACGATTAGCAAAGTCTAAACAATTATTATTTAACAAACAATAGTTGGTTTGTCCTAAACAACTTTTAGCATACTCTTCTATTTTTTCTGGTGTCCTTAAATATTTTCTTTCTTTTTTCTTTAATTTCCTTACTTCAAACATTTGTTCTCCACAAAATTGACTTAAAGTCACTAAATTAACATTAGGAGTTTTGCCGACTTGATCAAGGGTTAAACCAAATTGAATCACTTCATCATCACTTAAATAAACCCCGTAATGATAATAGTATTGATCCCAAATGCGAATCACATCTCCTTTTTTAGGACTATCAAAGCCAAAGTTTACAGAAAACTTAGCTGCCTTTTGGCGTTTTAATTGATAGTATAGTAATAAAAATTGATTACTTAATTTTTGATTAAGTTCTTTTAATAAATCTTTATTAAGATCGGCTTCTTGATATTCATTGAGATAAATTGGTGGACTGATTAATAAATTAACACGGCGAAATAAACCATAATTAAAATCATTAGCCACCATAATAATTGGTGATTGGGTTTTAATCGCTAATATAATGTAGCCTGCTGAAAACTTAGTAGGTTCTTCACTAAATTGATAGCCGCCTTCTGGAAAGACTAAAATAGATTGACCCCTTTTAGTGATTTTTTTTGTTTGTTGTAAAAAATTAATGCCACTGCCATCTGGTTGAATGAATATTCCACCAGCAATACTAATAACTAACTTTAAGAGTTTTCTTTTATTTTTGTACCAATTAACTGTTAAAAAATGTAATCGACGAAAGAAAAATCTTAATGCTATCACTAGTCCATCTAAATATGAACGGTGGTTAGAAATAATAATCACACTACCCTTAACTCTTTTTTTAGCAGATTTTTGATAATATGTTTTGGTCTTAAAAAAGAATAGTAACAACAATAACTGCGTTAAACCAAAATAATATAAGATTTTTTTCATATTAATGTTTTAAGATAACTATAAAATTCTGCTGGTGTTCTTAGTATTTTAGTATCGCTACGATTAACGCCAACATTAAAGATTTTTTCTAATTGCGTAATTAACATAATATATTCAATACTATCGCCACCTAAATCAACAAAGAAGTCTGAGGTTGGTGAAACTGTGACACTATCATCTTTAACAGTATCACTAAACACTTTCATAATTAACGCCAACATATCATCTTCACTAATATTAGCATCCACTTGATTTAAGTTTTTATAATCAGTTAAAACTACTGTGCCTTCACTTACTCTTCTTCTTAATAAAGCACGTGAAGCTTTAATCGCGTTCGGATTAGCAATCTCTTGGAAAGTAACAAAAATTTCGTTAATATTACGCCCGTAAGCAATCCTTGATAAAGTCTTTTTAATTTCTTCTACTTCGTTAAGAATTAAAGTCTTTAACGTATTAGGGGCATATTCTAAAACGATTACTAATTTAGCATTCATTTCAAGCACACAATAACGATTAGCATGTTTCACAACTAATTCATTTTGAATGGTATCAGGACTAATGTTTTCACCGTTTTCACCAATGAATAAATCATTTTTACGACCAACAATATAATATTTACCTTTAATCTTTTTAACAATATCATTCGTTTTGATCGCATCAAAATCAGTTTCTTCACTATTTAATGAAATAATTTTTTTACAAATTGAAGCACCCTTTACACTTAATACTTGATCGGTATCAAATAAATATTGGACACTAGAAAACGGAGCACCAATTGAACCGTTAATTCTTCTTTTAATTTTTTTAGCTAAATTAGCCCCTGTAATGGCAGTCTCAGTAGTGCCATAACCATTAAATAAAGGATAACCTAAACAGTTAATCACTTTTAAGGCATCTTTTTCAATGTAGGCTCCACCTGAGATCATAAATCTTGGACTATCACCAAATGAGGCATCTAAAACTTCTTTGAACAATTTACGTGAAAGCTTAACCCCAAAGTTAGGGAAAACATTTTGGAAAAACATCGCGATTTTAATGCCAAGATTAAATTTCTTTTTCTTTTGTGGATCTTGACTTAAAGCGTGCATAATGCCTTTATAAAGTTTATGGAATAATACTGGTGGGGCAAAGATATGGGTGATTTTATGACGGTTGATGGTTGCTCTAACGGTGTCAGGAGCATTATCTTTGAAAAAAACAATTGTTTGACCAAAGAAAGAAAACCAAAAGTAACCTGCCATAATCCCAAAGATATGAAACAATGGTAAGACCATTGCGACTTTAATTTGATTATTATAATCAGTAATTAACCAGTTATTAGTTTTAATGATTTCTTTGGCATTCATAATTTGATTAATTACTGTTTGACCATCATAAACACACATTTTAGCTTCTAAACCAGTTAAAGTTGATGATAATGAAAACTCATTAGCCCAATGATCATCGCCTAAGGCTTTGGTCTTTGTAGCATCTTCCATTTTAATTACTGGAATATCTTTATAATCATCATTATCAGTAATAACAAACTTAGCATCAAGTCTTTGTAGTAATTTATGCTTTAACTCAGTTGGATAATATGAATTAATTAGATATGGTTGATAACCACTCATTAATGCTCCCCAAAAGGCTAGTAAAAAGTTTGGTGAATTAGCTAAATCAATTCCGACATATGGATGACCTTCTGCTGGGTATTTTTCATTAAGAAAACCGGCAAACTCTCTAATTTCTTGATCAAGGGTGGCGTAAGTCACGGCCTTGATTTGATGTCCCACTAAGATCTCATAAGCAGTAAATTTAGAATGTGAAAAAATTACTGAATAAATATCTTTCATTGTTTGACTAGTAGTAACAATCTTTTTCAAATTATTTTTAACAATTTTTTTATATCTTCTCATTATGTTCTCCTCTTAAAATGCTCCAATTAAGCAATGAAATTGGCCTTGGACATTTTCTAAAATATTAATTTCAATATCCGCACTATCCCCCAAATAGGATGTTATTAACTCTAATGTATCCCTAGTTAATTCTGGGTGCGTAAAAATAATAACATTAGCGTAGTTTTTGTTAATAATCTTTTTGATAATATCGCTCAATAAAGCCTTTATCTTATCAGGATTAATTTTGGTTAATTCTAAGTAAGCAATATCATCAAGATTAGTGTTTTTTAAGTGTTTTACAACTGATAGGTAATCAAGGGTTAGCATAGTAGTTGAAAGAGTATAAGTCATTTCAACTAGGGTTTTAATTTGTTTAACAAATAAATTATTTCTTTTAAGTTTAGCTAACTGCTTAAAAACGTGATCACAATCAGTTAAAATAATAGTGTTTTCTTGATCAAACTTATTAGTTAATTGACTAAGTTCAATGACTGTGGGTTGATGCCCATTAGGCACCTTAAAAACAACATCTACTCCTAAGTTTTCAATAAATGAGGCTTGCCAATCATTTCTGATAAAAGAAACCACCACTAAATCATCATATTTACGACATTTAAGTTTTGAAAACTCTTCACTGTCAAATAAATCATCAACCTTTTGACTTACTACACTACCAATATTTTTATCACTAAAACTTTTAATAATTGTATCGGGGTCATTAGTGTGAATGTGAAACTTATAAATATCTTCTTCTAAGGAAACAGCTAATGAATCGCCACGGGTTTTAAGCCACTTGGTTATTGATTCATCATTACCCTTTTTAAGTTTGACACTGCCTTCACAACAATAACGAAAAAATGTTAATTCTTTAATACTATCTAATAAAGAAACTTTGGGTAGCACTTCACTAGACTCACAATCAAAATAATCTTGGTTATTATAAAAGGCCTTAATCATTCCATCAAAAATAACAAACAATCCCAATGCTCCACTATCAACTGCATTACTTTTTTGTAAAATAGGCATTTGCTTCGTTGTTTGTAAAACACATTCTAACATTTGGGTGCTTAAAAGCGAAAAAAAGTCATCAAATGAATGGATTGCATCAATCTGATCAACTAAAACTTTAATCCCATCACGCATAATTGTAAGCATTGTGCCTTCTACTGGGGTAATAATAGCGTTTTTAGAAGTATTATAACCCACCTTCAACGCTCTTAAAAAATCATTAACCTCAACTGTGTTTTTATCATTAACGTGTTTCATAATGCCCAGGAAATATTGGGATAACAAAAAGCCTGAATTACCACGTGATCCCATTAATAATCCGTGCGTAAAACTACTTAATACAGCACTAAATGAATCTTGATTAACTTTAATTTGATCAATTCCTTTTTGAAAAGTAATTAACATATTAGTGCCAGTATCACTATCAGAAACCGGAAAAACATTAATCATATCTAAGTAATGCTTATTTAAGGCTAAACTTTGTAAGCCTCCCTGTAACATTTTATAAATTAACTGAGCATCAATCACATCATTCATCGGCTAACACTTCCTGCGGTTTTACTTCAATTTCTGTATCTTCTAAATCTTCTTGATCAGGACAATATGTTGGATCAAATATCGCACCAATGGTCTTAACATCATAACTTTTTGGCATTAAGAAGGCTAATCCGAAAGCAATCAAACTCAATATTGAAACGATAAATGGTACTAAAAATCCACCTAAAGGTACATTATAATATCCACCTTCACCAAGGGCGGTTGTGACAATAATCTCACCAACACCACGTAAGGCAGTATCGGCAATTAAACCTGTTGCCAAGGCACCTGCTACTCCGATAATAATACCTTGACCAGCAAAATACATGGCACTATTGCGGCGTTTAGTTACTTTAACTTCCACTGCGGCAACTTGTGAAGGAATCATTAAGACCATCATAAAGAATGCTCCAATTGATAAACTTGAAATAGTCGCACCAGCTAAATTAATAATAATACGCGGAAGAATTGAATCAGGGAAAAAGACTGCTGAGCCTAGTGAGAAACATAAAATACCTACGGCAAAGGCTAACAATGATACTTGTAAGGCAAATCTAATACCTTTCTTTTTCATTAACTTATTATAAAAGTAAAGCATAATTGGTACTGGTCCAAATGCAGCCGCATTTAAAAGGGCAGCATATTGGGCTGGTAATTGTAAGACACCCGAAATTAATTCATTCTGGGTGGCTAAAAACAATTGAAGACCAATAAAGTAAACAAAGACGACCAGTAACCACGACCAAAAAGCCTTATTTTTTAAGACAAACATTAAACTAGAAATAATACCTACCTTAGGTTCTTGTTCCACTAATGCTTCTTCACTTGTTTCACCATCAGCACTAATTAAATTAATTTCATCACTAACCACATCTTTGTGGCCTAATGACATCATAATTGGAATGAATAAAGTTAGCATTAATGGAGTAAGCATTAAAATAAGATGCATTACATTTAAGTTAGTTCCACGTAACATTGATAAAATTAACGGAGTAAGGGCATATGCAACAGCAAACTGAATAGTATCAATAAATGATTTGTAAAAGGCAATTCTTGCTCTTTGTTTACGGTCAGCAGAAATACCAGTTAAGCCACTATAAAACCCAACCATTGATAAAGTATAAGCGGCACAAAATATAATTAATCCAATAAAGAAATAAAACGTATTAACTGGACTATAAGGGGTTAAGGTAATCGGTAATGACAACATGATCGCCCCAATAAATAAAGGCCCTATTGATAAAAGTAGCGGTAAGCGTAAACGCTGATACTTATTTTTCATTTTATCAATTTTAGCCGCTAAGGGAATATCAATTAAAGCATCAAACACACGACCAACAGTAAAAAGGAGGCCAAAAATAGAGACCATAACAATCGGCACACTACTACCATCGGCTTGAATCCACGACCATAAAGCGTAATCCTCGCGTAAATTTTGCGGATTAACCGCACTGGCAAAATAAGCCATTAACATTGTGAAAATTAAATTCGGACCAAATACACTAAATGCGTATAAAAACTCACGTTTTTTATTCTTTAACATAAACTTTACCTTCCGTTTCTTGGTTTAATTGTCGCCTTTTGTATTCGCGCTTTAAGCGAATCAACATATTAAGACGAGCAATTTTTTCAAATACTCCAAATCCTTTTTTACCTAAGATAAAACGAAAGACTTGGGCAATTTTTAAGCCCATAAACATACCTGGTGAATGCCAAGTTGAAGAATAGTTATGAATACCAATTGTATTTTTAGTAATTTTAATTTTACGTGTAATATAGTTTTGGGGATAAAAATAATCGCTTGCTAACATTAAAGTATTATTAACTTTACGCGTTTTTCCATCAAGTTTAACACCATAAAGTCTTTTGATTGCACTACTAAAATTTAAGACACACAACATATTAGAAGTATGATCTAAGTTAGTATGTGGCATATTATAATAACGCTCACAAACTTCTTTCATAATCTGATGACCTTTGGCTGATCCTAATACAGCACAACCAAACCAGTAATTTGATTCATAACCAATAAAGAAATCATTATTTTCCACTAACTCATCTAATGGTTTGAATAGTTTTACATCAGTATCTAAATAAACACCACCATAATTATAAAGTACAACACTTCTGATAACATCAGCCGCTAATGAATAATTATTTTGAGCAAGAGCTTGCCTAGTCCATTCATTGCTTTGGCAGTCAAAGTTGTCTTCGTTCCACTTAATAATCTCCCAATCAGGATGTAGTGCTTGCCATTCATTTATGAAATTGCTGAATTTGGTAGGAAGTTTTTTTGTTCCTAACCAAACATAGTGAATCTTTTTTTCTATCATCTAATACTCCGTTTGCTGATGTTTCATAGTTTATGCTTGTTAATTCGCACTTTAATTATTATATCATAATTTTGGTTTAATTTTCACACAAAAAGGGCTTAATGCTTAATCAGCAAATAAGCCCACAGTTAAAAGATCGTTTTGGGTTTCTTCTTCAAAATTATCAAATACGCCATAACCTTCTAATTTAGTAATTAAAGTTTTATTAATCTTAGAACGGTTTATAACATCCTTTTTAGAAGTAAAGGGGTGTTGTTTTCTTTGTTCAATCGTTTCATCGGCCACTGCTTGACCTAAACCATCGATACAAACAAATGGCATTCTTAAATTATTATCTTCTATTACAAATTGAGTGGCTTCTGACTTATTAATATCTAATGGTAAAAACTTAAAACCACGTTTAGTCATTTCATAAGCCACCGTTAAAACATCAATTAAGGCACTTTCTTTAGCGGTTGCTTTAAAGCCTAGTTCTTTCAAACTCATTAATTTATTTCTAATGGCATTTGTTCCTGCTATCATTACTTCATAATCAAAGTTAGATGGTCTAACCGTAAAATATGTACTGTAAAAAGCAATCGGATCATAAATCTTAAACCAACCAATCCTCATTGCTGATAAAGCGTAAGCACAGGCATGGGCCTTCGGGAACATATACTTAATTTTGCCACAAGACCAAATATACCATTCAGGCACTTGATGCTCACGTAAAATTGCGATAAACTCATTCCACTTACTTGAATTTGATGATGGTAATCCTTTTCTTACAAACTCCATAATTTCAAAAGCCTTACTAGCAGGTAAACCATATTCAATTAACTGCACCATGATATCATCACGACAACCAATGACTTGATCAAACTCAACTTTGGCAAATTCAGGTTTTTTACCTGAAATTAAATCAAAAGAGTTGTTTTCCCAAACATCTTTACCGTGTGATAAACCTTGAACCTTCACTAAACCAGCAAAGGTCTTAGGTTTAATGACTGTCAACATTCTTCTAACAAAGTTAGTTCCTAACTCAGGCACAGCGACACTACCAACTGCTCCGTATAAATCATCATTTTCAATCCCTATACAAGTCGTTTGTGAAAATAACTCATAAACCTTCGGGTCATCAACAGGAATTTGAGTGGCTTTACTAAACGGATATTTATCAGGATTTTTCTTAACATGCTCCATTAAATGCCACATAATGGTCGGATCATCGTGTCCTAAAATATCTAACTTAATTAAATTATCTTCAAATGATTTATGATCAAAATGAGTAGTAAACCAATCATCAGTTGGATCATCTGATGGATACTGAATTGGGGTAACATCATAAATTTCTTTATGCGGTGGCACAATAATAATACCACCAGGATGCTTGCCGGTTGTTCTTCTAACGCCTTCAATCTTAGAGGCAATCCGATTAACTTGGGCATCTCTAACGGTAATACCATTACCTTCTAAAAATGCCTTCACATAGCCAAATGCCGTCTTGTTAGCAACCGTTGAAACAGTGCCTCCTCTAAATGAGGCATCCTCACCAATTAATTCCTTAACATAGTTGTGGGCGATTGCTTGAAAGTCACCAGAAAAGTTAAGATCAATATCAGGGACTTTATCTCCGTTAAATCCTAAGAATGTTTCAAAAGGAATATCTTGCCCATCTTTTTTCAAGTTAGCACTACAAACTGGGCACTTAAAATCTGGTAAGTCATATCCTGATTGACTAACCTTTAATATGTTAATAAACTCTTGTTGGTTTGGGGTGTAATCACTATCTTGTGGTTGCTTAAAGACACTAAAATCACCATTAGGACAATAATAATGTGGAGCTAGTGGGTTAACTTCGGTAATATCAAGTAAGGTGGCCACTAGTGAAGAACCAACTGAACCACGCGATCCCACTAAATAACCGTCATCTAATGACTTTTTAACTAGTAAGTGAGAAATAAAGTAAATTGGGCCAAAACCATTAGAGATAATAGCGTGTAGTTCTTTTTCAATGCGTTGGGTTACTAATGTTGGTAAATCTTCACCATACATTCTTTTGGCCTTAGTATAAACCATTTCTCTTACTTTTTCACTAATTGAGGCAATCCCTAACTTATCCTTGAAATAATCATCATTAAATGAATATAACTCTTTTGAAAATGGTGTGATTTTTTCAATTTGATCATTTAAGATGTGTGTATTAGTTACTACTATTTGTTCAACTAAGTCATCATCTTCTAAAAAGTCAAAGGCTTTTTTCATTTCATTAGTAGTATGGACATATTGTTGTGGTGTAAATTTATGTTCTTTTAAGGGTGTTTGTAAAGGATGACGACCACCGCCAATTGATGGGGTGTAAATATAAATATCACGTAAATGCTTATCTTCTAGATTTAAGTAGTGAGCATTAGATGAGGCAATCACTAACTTAGATTGCGCTTGGGCTTGGGTAATGATTTTTTTGATAGCTTCTTTTACTAATTGTTCGCGATTAGGCAGTTCAATGACTGAGGCTAAATATGAGTAATACGGCTGAACTTCAATATAATCAAACTCAGCAATCGCCTTTTGTAAGTTAGATAATGGCTTATTCATAGCATTTTCAAATACTGAACCGTTTGCGCAGGCTGATCCCATTAAAACCCCTTCACGATGCTTAGCCAAAGTCGCATGACTTAATCTTGGACGTTCATGAAAGTTAGTCGTTAAACTATGAGAAACAATTTTATAAATATTTTTAAGACCTGTTTGGTTTTGAGCCAACAGTGTTATATGCTTAGGCATCATAAACTTATAAGCCATCTTTTGATCAATTAAAGCGTTAATATCTAAATAATTCACTACACCTTTTTGGGCTAAATCAAGGGCCATTAACATATAGATTTCAGCGGTTGCTTTCGCATCTTCACTAGCACGGTGATGATTTAAAAGACTAACGTTAAACAATCGGGCTAATGATTTTAAGTCAAATCGCTTAATTTGATCGTGGTAAAAATATCGCCCTAAATTAAGCGTATCAATCACGGGAAAGTGTTGATCACCTAAGTTTAATTGACGCATTTTTTCTTCAATAAAATCACGGTCAAAATCAGCATTTTGAGCCACTAAAATACAGCCTTCAATAAATTTCAAAAATGATGGTAAGACTTCTTCAATATTTGAGGCATTAGCCACTTCTTCATCAGTAATACCAGTCAGCTTTTTAGTAAAGGCTAAGAGGGGTTCGTGCGGATTAACAAATGACTGAAAAGTTTCAATGATTTCTTGACCCCTAAATTTAACTGCCCCAATTTCAATAATTTTACCAGTGGTAGCTGAAAGTGATGTGGTCTCAATATCAAATGAAACGTAGGTTGCATTTTTCAAGTTAGCATCAAAGCCTTCAGGTGTAGTGGTGAAACGAAATTGACGTTCATCACAATAATCCATCTCTACCCCGTAAATTGGTTTAATCTTTTTACCCTTAGCAGCACTAAAAATATCAGGGAAAGCATATACACCGTTATGATCGGTGAAGGCGACTGCCTCATGACCCCAACTTTCTAAATTTTCTAAATAGTCTTGGGCTGATGTAATCCCATCCATCGCTGACATTTGGGTATGTGTATGGAATTCAATCCGCTTATTTTTAGCGCTATCTTTGCGTAAAACTTTCGCTTTTTCTTCTTGTTTATTTAAGGTACTCATCATAATCACAACCTGTGGATTACTACCGTAAGTATCCATTTGGGCACGACCTGAGACATTAATGATTTGACCAGCTTTTAATTTATCTAATACTTCTTGATCTTTTGGGTTATTAGAAAACTTCTTTAAGGTGATTGCATCATGACGATCAAATATAGTAATTGTATATAATTTAGAAGCCTTTGTATCACGCGATTCAATACTTAAAATCTCTCCTTCAACAATAAACTGTAAAGTACCATTTTCATTAAGGTATTTATCTATTTCATATTGTGAATGCGGAATTTTAGATATAGGCGTTGATAATGCCTTAGTTTGGTTGCTGAAACGGTGTTGTTCTTTTTGGACTACTTTTGGTTTAGAAACAATAACCACATCAGGCGTATTGTTGTTTTTTTCATTAATCTTTTGGGCAATTGAAAGACTTTCATCGTTAATAACCTTAAACTCAACATTAAGACCTAAATGCTTAAAACGAGCAGTTAATTTAGCTAAATTTTCATTAATACTCGCATCAATTGGCTTAGTAATATAATAAGTATTATCCTTAAATTCTACTTTATAGCGTTTTAATTGACTTAAAGATGGTTGGCTTATAACCATTAAATTTAATAAACTATCATAATAGTCTTGATAATATGTAGTTAAATCAGCATTAATATAATTAAACTCATACTTAATAACATCTACCCCTGCGGCCTGATTTAAGTATTCTGCATTAATATCGTCCATGAAGGTAATTAAATCTTTATAAGGCACTACTTCTTTTAACTCCACTACAAAAATCCAAGCACTTTGGCTGGCATTAACTTTTAACTGACGCAGTCTTGCACTTTGCAAAGTAGCGTTAGCATAATTTTTATCTTGAAGTACTTGGGGAAATGTTTTCATTTTATAGCCTCGGCATATTAGCTGGAATTAATCTAGATAAAGCTTTTTGTAAGTAAATCATCATTAATAAAATTCCAACAATAGTGAAAAAACCTTGACCAAATGCCATCGCGAAAAATGTAAATATTAAAAAAATCGTTGAGGCATACATCGCCATCTTAAACTTATACTTAAAAGGAATCGGTCGTAAATTAAAAGCGGCAGCAATTAAAACTAGCAGTAAGGTCTGTCCAACACGCACAATTAAATCATAAATTACTGTAATCGTAATTAAACCAGCACTATTGACTAAACTCAGACTTTCAAAAGCGTTACTAAAACGGCGCATATTTTGAGATGATACATCATTAAAATCATAATACTGTAAACCTAAATTTGTTAAGGTATCTGATGCTACCCGAAAATTTAGGGCATAAAGTGATAATGTATCATTATGCATCACAAAACGAAAAAAAGATTGAGCATTAACTTGTCTTGGATTAATATAAATAGTATAAAAACCAATATTAACCATCATTGCCGTATTGTTAGGAGTTGTTAAAACTCCATCAATAATTTGAGCATCACTTCTAAAAACTGTTCTTAAAGATTCGTGAATAGCACGATGTGTACCTTCGGTAAAATCACGTTGAACACTACGAGCAATAATTAGAGGGATTGATGAAACTACTAAAACAATAAAAAAATATAGCCACACTATCTTGAAATGATCATTGATGAATTTACCAAGCATACTGGGCTTGCTGATGGAGTAATTTAATCTTTCTAACACTTAGTTACCTCTAATCTTTTTTATTTATATAATTATAGCATAAAAACTTTTATTTTATTGGCTTTTAGTCTTAAAAAATAAAACCCCAATTAAAAGTATAAAAACGATTAATTAGGGATTGTTTAATTAAGTTGTTGTTTGAGTCGTTGGTGGTAAAATATCAGATAACTTTTCTCTTAATTCACTAAGTAGCTGTAACTTACGTAGTAAGTATTTAGTTTCTTTCGCACAACCAGTGTATGATTGCATATTTTCTGAATCAATAACTGCTAATTCTAATTTAACAACTTTGGTCATTAAACGTGCTATTCTTTCTTTGGTTTGTAGATCACTTAATGATGGATGTGTTAATAAATGACATTTTTTGATTTCGTGATCAAGGTTTTGTGTTTCAATGAGTAATTGTTTTTTAAGAACAGCCTTCTTAACAACCACCACATAAAAGATAATTACTGATAAAATTTTGGCTGCCTCAATGGCAATTCCCATTGGATTAAACGTATCAAGTGGCGTATTAGCCAATATTAAAGCAAGCGCATACGTAACACTAAATATACGTACATAATGTTTTGATGGCAGGTATTGACCGACAATAAATATGATACCGGTTGCTAACGCCAAGATTTGAATCCATAAGGTTTCTGGACGATCTAAGTTAATTAAACTTACTACTGCTCCAATCATCCCAACCACTAAGCAAAAGTATAAAAAGATTTTGCCGATTTTGGTGCGTTTAGGCGATTCTTTAGCCATAATCCACCAAAATACTAGTGGTCTAATGGTGGCCATAATACCAATTAAAATCATTGGTAATTGAGCCCCAACAAAAATAAACATTAATAACCAAAATAGTGAACCAATTCCATTAACTAGTAACATCTTTCTTTGGTTTTTGATTTGTAGTGAAAAATAAACTAAAACTAAGCAGATTAAACCCATTACTTGTGATAAAACAAACATCCAGATTGGTACATAAAAGTTAGCCCCTAAAAAATTCCCGTAAGGAACAACATTGTTAAACATAATATTTCTCCTATTATTTCTTAAAAATTTATCAACATGAGTTTATTATTTGAAAAACTCAATGTTATCATTATACACCTTTATTTTATTTTGTCAATAAAAATATTATGTTTTCAAATATAATCACATTTTTTACATATTTTAGAGTAAATGCTTGATTTTTAGGGAGATCGTTTTATAATTTTGCAGTGCCATGAATTTCGGCATCGTATAGTGGTTATTATACGTTCTTGACTTGTTACCAGGAGCTTATTTAGAGTTAATGACAACTAAAGTAATAACCCCTATCCACCATTTAATTTCCCATATCGAGGGAATTCTTGTATCAAAATCAATATGTAGGAATAATATGTTATTAAATGAATCAGATACTGAATAGTTAAAAACTCCTCACTTATTTTGTTATTTATTGTTGGTAACATCATTGTTTTTTTCGTACTTATAGATCAGTTATCTAAACCCTTAAAATGATAAAAGGCTTTAACAATTTATTATTTTAGTCCTCAGAAATTATATTATTAGGGAACAAAGGCACGATTTTCTCCTGAGCAAACTGTGAGTATCTACTTCCTGCATATTGAAAAGAGTCTTTAGAAAAACTTAAACCCGATGCAGAGAAAATTCTTTCATAGTAATTAAAATCCTCTAGATCAGGCACACGAACAAGTACCTTTCCTAGTCCTATTATAAATCCATTAATAGAGACTATTTTTAATAGGGAAGACTTCACTTTATTATCGGTTGTCCAATATTGCATAAATGATTTTCTAATCGCACTAAAATATATTCTCAGAATATTTGAGCAATAATTAATGTATGATTCCAAATCTTTTGTGGTTATTTCGTGCGATTCTTCTTTTTGCTCTTTTTGAATCCATTTAGGATAAAGCGATTCCGCACTTTGAGTTGGAGAAACCAAAGACCTTAATGCATATTGAATAATTGAAGCGACCTTAATTGGTGCCTTTTCAACTAGTGATAGCTCTAATAACCCCTTAAATGGTGAATTCGTTGAATTTAATTTTTCTAAAACTTTCCTGGCAATTGCTTGTGAAGACAAAGGATCCTTAGTTGCTTCAATGTGTATTAACAAATCCTTATCTACAGACTTTGCATTTTTATTGATATCCAAGAATATCTCGCTCTCAAAAGTTCGTCTTCTAATTTCGTCCCAATCAGAGGGGTATTTTATTCCCGTCACTAAAAGATTTAATTTATCTCTTAATTTTGATACTTCCTTCTCCTCTTCATTATCGACATCGTTTTCGTAATAGGCGTAAACCCTATGCTGACCATCAATTATACTATAAGAATTGAACGTCGTTGGCAAGCTTATTTTATATGTATGTGAACTATTAATATTTGATATACTCACTTCATTTTCACTTTCATCAACAATTCTTACCTTATCTGGTAATCCTATTATTATATTGTTTAAAAAAGTTTTAGTATTATCAATTACATACCTTCTAATATTGTTGATTCGTGACGGTTTTATTAACCGTTGATATAATCCAATTTTTTCATCCCAACTATCCTTTCTTAATACATAAGAATACTTAATTAACTCTTGTGGTGTGAGCATAAATGATACAATTTGAACACCATTATTGTAACCAGTCGTTTCATTTGGGAAAATAATAGGATGATAATCTTGTATATCGGATGATGTGCTCTTCTTTTGAGGACCAAATTCATTTGCAGAAATATTTAAGTAGTTCAATATTTCATACCTAAACGACTTCTTAATACTTTTAGACATATTTATAAAATAGTTATACGTTTTGGTATCAACTACTTTTAATGGAGAAAATCTTTCTAAATCATTATCGTTTAAATCAAGATTAAACTTTGAAAAATAGAGAAAATTAATCTTGAATCTACCTGGATGGTGATCGGTTTTAAAGTTATATCCCTCACCCTTAAGTATTTCAATGAATGCTTCTTGAGAAGAAGAATCTTTCAAAATAATGTCTGCACTTTCTTTTTTTCTTAGTAAATGGGCTGACTGATCATTCTGTCCACAAGTATCTTCACATATAACTAAAATGTTTTCAAGCACAAAGCAGTGATCTAATTCAATTTTTTTATTCCCCATTTCAAAAGTCTTATCCTTAACATTAATAGTTGTAAAACCTGAAAAAGAAAAAATGTCATGAATCGATTTTGAATAATCCCTCTTCATTTTGGCTATTGCCTGATCTTTCTTTTTTTGTTCCTTTTGTTCATTAGTTAACTTTTGTTTCTTTGATTTCTTCTTTTTTTTATTTTGCGTCATAACTTCTCTCCTATATAAAATGTGATGGTTTTAATGCAACTTTTTCATTTCCGTTTGGTTGTTTGACGGGAACATCTGGTCTAATATTATAGACTCCTTCTACCGCATCAGAAATTCTGTTTTTTGCAATTTCATAATACATCTTTTCGAACTCTCCACCCAAAAACAGTCTTTTAGTAATTATTGCGGAAACCGCTGTCGTTCCTGAACCAACAAAAGGATCCATAACAATATCACCTTCATTCGTGAATGCCTTAATTAATCTTATGGGAATTGCAGAGGGGAATTGACACGGATGTTCAGTTTTTTCCGGATGTTTGGATTTTACATTTGGAATATCCCATATATCATTGGCATCAAACCAGTTATCTGAGGGATTTTTCCCCATTGGATTACCACTAAAATCGCCTTTGTTTTTCCCTTTATGGTGCGTTTTACCTGGGTATTTTTGAGGAACACGTATTTCGTTTAAATTAAATACATAATCATCTCCTTTAGTAAACCAGAGAATAGTTTCATGTCTTCCGCTTAGTCTCTTGGTACTATGTAGTCCATGACCAAATGTCCATATTATACGATTTCGTAATTTTATTTTTTCATCAGTAGGTAATCCTAAATTAATCTCCTCAATTATTGAATATACATAGTAATCTAAGGGCATAATTTCAGATTGGTTTACGTGATAACCGACTTGCCAGCATAGACTCCCACCTTTTTTAAGAACTCTGATTACTTCGGGCAAGAATTTTTTGTGATTTTCCTTAAATGATTCTATGTTATCTTTGGAATCTTCATATTCTTTTTTCATACAATATGGCGGAGATGTTATTACCATTTGAACATGATTAGAGGGAACTCTTTTTAGCATTTTCATACTGTCACCAAGAAATAATTTGCTCATATTATCGTCTAAATCAATTATTTTACTGCTGTTTAGATGTGTATCAAAAAAACTCCAGCCCTTTATTATTTTTTTCATATTTATAGTTCCTTTGACCAATACATTACAAAATGTATTAGGTAGTTCCCTTCTTTCGTTTCATTATAAGTATAATCGTTCCTAGAGATTTGCATAAATTCATTAATAGCTTAAATATTGACTAAAAACAAATTGTCTTAGAACAATATTATCTCCTTTTGGTTGCACAAGAGTAGACACTAATACACTTTGAAAAACTGCATTTTTACTAAATTTTAGGAGCACAAACACAATACTCTTACTATTATTGTATAAATTTTACCATAAATTACGTATTTTTGATACATTTTATTTGGTTTGGCATAATTGATTCATATGCATTGATTAAATTAAAAACAATTCTAATATTTGTACCACTCTAAGTATAAATAAAAAACTCAAAGTTATACCATAGATGCTAATAATAATCTACTATCACTTAACGGTACTGGTTCACACCAAAGTGTCATAGCGTAAAAATGTCAATGTCTTTTCATTTTCGCCTTAAAATGATTTACAAAAAAGACAAACATTCTAAATAATGTCTGCCATTGTTTTGTTGATAAAAGGTTAACAATTATTAAGTTTTCAGCATTGAGATAATTTTTGGAGGCTCCGATCGGATTTGAACCGACGATCAAGGTTTTGCAGACCCATGCCTTACCACTTGGCTACGGAGCCATCTACAACCTAAAATATTATAACATAATTTAATGTTATTTTACCCTTTTCTTTTCAAGTAAAACAATATTTTCAACATGTGTTGTATAAGAAAACATATCCACAGGTTGAATTTCTTTAATCTGATAATTCTTACTTAAAATTCTTATATCTCTTATTTGTGAATGCGGCTCACAAGAAATATAAACAATTTTTTGTGGGGCAAGCTTCAACACCGCCTGCAAGAATTTCTCACTAGCACCTTCTCTTGTGGGATCCATAATCAAGACATCAACTTTCTTGTTGTATCCTAAAATATAATCTTCTACATCCGCATTAATAAAATCCACATTTTCAATTTTATTCATTTTCTTGTTAAAAATCGCATCCTTAATTGATGCAGCATTAATATCAATTGCTGTCACATGCTTAGCCTGCTTAGCAGCTAACAATGAAATAGTTCCAATTCCACAGTAAGCATCAATTACTTCACTATTATGGCTTAACTTAGCGATTTTCAATGTTTTATCATATAGATTAAACATCTGCCTAGGATTAACTTGATAAAATGCCTTAGCGCTAATCCTAAAATCTAAATCTTCAATGCGATCTTTAATAAAGCCATCACCATATAAAACTTTTTCTTTATCTAAAATTACTAAATGACTTTCTTTATCATGAATATTTTGTACGATAGTGGTGATATGCGGACACTTAGTTACTAACGCTTTACATAAATCTTTGGCATTAGGTAAAAGATTACCCATTGTAACAATGACCACCATCAATTCTTGATAATAAAAACTTTTTTTAATCATGACATGTTTAATAATCCCATGACGATCATTAGGGTGATATGCCCTAATCTTAAATTGATGAAATACTTCTTCAATCACTTGAAAACAAGCATTAATCATCGGATCATGCAAAAAATGGTTAAGGTTTGGCACTACATTACGTGTGCCTTCTTTGTATAACCCTAACTGTATTTTATAAAGTTTATCTGATACTTTTTTATTAACTGCTGATAATACTGCCTTGTGACGATAATGCTTAGGATTAGGGTTAATAATGATAGGATTAACCTTAAAATCCTTAAAAAGCCTTTCAACAAAGGTTTGTTTATGGGCCAATTGCTGAGGATAAGTTAATTTTTCATAACTGGTATTATTATATAGTTGTTCTTCATTAATTTTTTTCATATTTTTTAATCAATCTCTTTACATCCACTAACTCATATAAACTCTTACTAACAATAAAATCGGCTAGCGGGGTTGGTTGTTGTAAAATTTGTTTAGCAATCACACCAGCAATCATTCTTGCCCCAAAGGTATTAAGGTGTGTATCATCTATTACTCCTTGTGGATAATTGGGTTCTACATTAGGGGCTAAATGTAAAAACAAATACTTTGAATCTTCTTTGCCTAAATATTCTAATAAAGTTTTGACATGTTTATAAGCATCAATAAATAATATATTTTCTCTTTTGGCAAAACACTTAGCACTAAATGGATATTGCTGAGTAGCAAAACGATGCAAGCGGTGATGTCCAATAAATCTCCTGCGCGGAATTGAAGATAAAATAACGGGGATTGCCCCTTTTTTAATTACTTCTTCACAGTAGTATTTTAAGTGTGCTTGATATGTAGTAAAGGGGTCTGTATAGCGAAAACCACCATTATCAGTTTTAGAATCATTATGACCAAATTGCATAAATACATAATCTCCTGCCTTAATGTCAGGCAAGATTTTGTCAAAGTGCCCTTCTTCTTTATAAGATCTAGAACTACGGCCATTGATTGCTTGATTATTAATTTTAATATCTTGATCAGGATTTAAGTATTTATACAAATACTCAGCCCAACCAGCTTCTGGTCTTTTACTATCTAATTTGCTAGCTGCTGTTGAGTCCCCTATAACGTGAATCGTCATAAATTTAATTCCTTTAAGATTTTCTTAAATATTTCTTGATCATTTTTATAAGTTAATAAATCTAATACTTCATCAGCCTCTAACCATAAAGCACTAATAATTTCTTCACTTTGGTGTTTAATATTAAAATTTAAGGCCTTAGCCGCAAACAAATGCACTTCTTTTTCAATCATTTGATTATCCCAAAAAGCATTAAACTGATAACTTGAAGTATAGTGTTTATCACTAATGATCTCAATATTAATTCCTGTTTCTTCTAAAACCTCACGCATGGCGGTTTCTTGAAAAGATTCATCACTTTCCATATGGCCTTTCGGAAATCCATACGATTGTGAATTTTTATTTTGAATAACTAAAAAATAATAACAATCATGAACTACTTTATATACGATTGCTCCACAAGAAACTTCTTTTTTCATAACTTGTCACCTCAATACATTATACCATAGTTTATAACATAATATTATCTAATATTTGGCAGTTTTTTGTTAAGTAAAATTTGATAAATTTTTCTGTCTTTAATATAATTCCAAAACTAATATAAAGTTTCTATAATAGTGCTAATCATGCCCATTTTTACAAAATTATATGAAAAAACTTGATAAGATCTCTTAAATAAAGTATAATATAATAAACAATTCAAACAAAAATTTAAGGAGAAAAGAAAATGTCATTTAAGAAAAAATCAATTCAAATTGTAGTAGGTAAAGTAGTTAAAGAAAAAAAATCAATTGTTGGTGGGCATGTTGAAGGATTAATGATCCCTAGTGAACTATTTAAGTATGATGTTAGCACTAACAGTGATGAATATAAAGTTCATTCGTTTAATCAAAGATTTACGGTTGGTGATCCTGCAACTTTAATTATTGATGAAAACAATAAAGCCGAATTAATGTATCATAAATTAGGCGTTAACGCTAGACCTTTTGTTTTAAGTAATCCTGATTTAACCGCGTTTTTTGGCACTACGCCACCAACTACTCTAAAAACATTCTTCTACCAAAAGAAATTTAAGTTATTTGGTGGCACCAAAAAAGTTGAAAAAATGATGCTAGCAGGTCAGCATGGCACCAAAGCTGAAGGCTTAGTCATGAAATTTGAAACAGGTTCAGAAACTCATACACCTGGTAAAACTAGAATTACTACTATTTTGACACTATTAATTAAAAATGATCAAGAGTATTTTGTTGCGAAAGCAAAATCTTCAATTAAATCCACTAGAAAAGAAGGCTTCCAAAGTAGTTCTACTTTAGGATTAAGTGTCAATGTAGTATTTGATCCCCAAAATAAGGCTTGTGTAGCAATTTTTGAAGACTAATTTAACATATTAAAAGCACGCTTAACGTGCTTTTTTTATTAATTGGGCAACCCTATCACTATTGGGGGTGAATCTAAGACAAATAAAACCGCGTCCCTTTCCCAAAGATTCAATGATTGTAAATGTGCTACAATATAGCGAATATCACTGCACGCCTGTGTGCCACTGCTTAGTAATCCTACTTCTAATACATTATTCATCACCCTAACACCAATACCTGAAACTGAATAATATTGCGCTATTTGCACTACTGCTTCGTGAACTTCGCTTAAAAATTTATATGTAAACCTATGTTCATGATAGACTATTCTTCGTATTTGACTACCAGCAGGAATACTTTTTGTTAAAGCAATATTCAAATGACCATAACGACAAAACCAGACACCCGCAAATTCATCCATCGCTTCATAACGTGGTGTTTGGCTTCGGTCAAGGGCCATCGCTATCGCTAGATTTTCTCGCGTCTGCTCGTGTGGTAACCACTCATATCTTTCTTGCTGGTGCCAGTAAATAACATTAGCCCCCTCAAAACAACACAATAAACCTTCACTACAACCAATAAGATTAAACAACATCATAATTATTAATGGTAATGCCAATAAAGTCTTAACAATTTTTTTCATAATAACTATCCTCCCCCAAATAAAATGTCTTCTTACTGTCTCTCTTTTTCTTATTATACACTATTTAAATATTTTGTCCTCATAAAACTTACATAATTAAATAATTATGTTATAATTTAAGTATAAGTAAACGAAAGGTAAAATTTATGAAAATTTATGACACATTAGATCGCTTTATTGATAAACTGATCACAAACTCTACCCCTGATGCACCTTATTGGAATATTGAAAAGGTTCGTTCAGGCAAGCCTAACTCTTGGAACTATATTGATGGGTGTATGACTTCTTCTTTGATTGCTTTATACCGTAAAACCAAAAAAGAAAAATATTTAGACTTCTTAAAAAAATGGATTGATTATTACATTAATGAAGACGGCACTATCAATGGTTATGATTATACTCATTATTCAACTGATGATGCTTCACAATCAAAAATACTATTTGATATGTATGAATTTACCAAAGATGAAAAACTATTAAAAGCTATCCACCATACTTACAAACAAATTGAAGGACAACCTCGTACCAAAGAAGGTAATTTCTGGCATAAATTAATTTACCCTAACCAAGTCTGGTTAGATGGGCTATATATGATGCATCCTTTCTATGTTAGATATGAAACAATGTTTAATCAAAAGCGTGGATATTCTGATACTATTAACCAATTTGAAAATGTTAGAAGGATCATGTTTGATGAAAATAAAAAACTTTATTATCACTGTTATGATGAAGCAAGAAAATTATTTTGGTGTAATAAAGAAACTGGACTTTCACCACACTTCTGGCTTAGAGCCATTGGTTGGTATGTTGCTTCGCTATCAGATGTAGCGTACTACATGGATAACGAAAAAAACAAAAACTACTTAGCCGCTTTATTAAAAGAGGCTGTTGATGGATTATTACAATACCAAGATAAAGACAGTAAAATGTTTTGGCAAATCGTTGATTTAGCTAATAAAGAAAAAAATTATTTAGAAACTTCTGGTTCTTTATTAACTGCCTATGCCATCTTGCGAGCAACTAATAGTGGCTTATTACCTGCTAAGTATGAAAAAATTGGTTTAGATATTTTTGAATCAGTTTGTAAACTAAGATTAACCGAGGTAAATGGTGACCTTAATTTAGAAGGAATCTGTTTAGTAGCAGGATTAGGTCCAGAAAATAATTTAAGACGTGATGGTACTTATGAATACTATATGTCAGAACCAATTGTTAAAAATGATGCTAAAGGTGTTGGTCCTTTAGTTATGACTTATGTAGAAGCATTAATTGCTAAAAGTAAATAAGAAATTAAAAGGCTAACCATTATTGGTTAGTTTTTTAATATTATCAGAACTAAATCGCTTTACCATTAATTCAGTTAATCATCTCCATAGTAATGAAGGCCGACAAGTAAGAAGAGATGACAATAATAATCCTTGGTTTTATTGGTTACGATCTGTTGGTTTTATTGCCCCTGTTCCCATCGCGAATGTCGATGCTGCTGGTAATAATTCTTCTGCTCACGCTAATCCCTCTACCCATCTTGGGTTTCGCCCAATATTATGAAGTAGTAGTCAATTGACTACACTTCCTTTTATTAGAACTAAACCGCTTTACCATCAATTCAATTAATCATAATCACTATGATGATAGTGACAGACAAGCATTAAGAGATGACGGAATAACTGCCAATAGTAATTATTGGTTGCGATCTACGGGTACTCATACTGGTCATCCCATTGCGTATATCTGGCTTGATGGCTATCGTGTTGCTTCTTTTACTAACAATAACACTATCGGTATCCGCCCATCATTTACATATTCACTAACAACTATTTACTTAAATTATGATATACTTAAAAAGAGGATATAACTTATGGCTATTGACGGAATCTTTATTCACCATTTATTACAAGAAATCAAACCCAATCTTATCAACGCACGTATTGAAAAAATAGCGACCATGAAGTCTTTATTTTTATTTTCACTTTATTCACTTGGCACTAAAAAAAGTCTATACCTTGACCTAACTGCGTCTAATTGTAGTATTTATTTTAATCAACACCAAACCTTAGATGAGCAAACAACCTTTTTAAGCATTATTAAAAAACACTTAGAAGGTGGTGCCATCAAAGATATTCAACAAATCAAATCTGATCGTATTTTAGTATTTGATATTCAGGTTAATGACTATATTCTAGGAATCATTAATAAACAATTAGTATTTGAATTAATGGGCAAACACGCTAATCTGATTCTGCTTCAAGACAATAAAGTCATTGATTGTTATAAGCGTAGCTTTAATATTGATGGGCGCCATTTAGTGCCAAGTGCTAATTTTGAACATTTTCATTCAGAAAAACTTGATGCCTCACTTTATACATTTAACAGCCTAGATACTGCACGTGATATCCAAAATAAATATTTAGGTATATCGCTTGACTTAGCCAAATTCTTAGTTCAAAATCCAATTAATCCCTTAGAGATTAAAGTTAATCCCACCTTAGAAACTAACTCTAATAAAATATATTTTGCTAATATCTTTGATACTGATGTTAAGGCCTTTGATACTTTATCTTCTTTATTATCAACACGCAGTCAAACTCGCCCTAACATTAAAAGACCTTACCAATCATTTATCAACAATTTAATTAAACGCGCTGATCAAAAATTATTAACCTTAAAAGCCCAAAAACTACAAAACTTAGACTTTGAAAAATACGCCCAAGCGGGCAATATGATTTATGCTGCTGGTTTAGACTTATCACAAAAAATAAGCACATTAAATGATCTTGAATTAAATCCCTTAAAAACATTAAATGAAAATGCCCAAGATTACTTTAAGATTTATCATAAATTGAAACGTTCAATTAAACATTTAGATGAACAAATCACTAAACAAGAAAGTTTATTATTAAGTTTTCATAATTACTTAGAAGAATTAGAATTAACTGATGAAAAAGATATTAAACAATTTGACAGTATCCTTTCTGCTTACGGGTTAAAAACAACCAACAACAAGAAAAAATCTACTAAACCCAAAATACTTAACTTTTCTGATGAACATGCTACTTATTATGTCGGCAAAAATGCTATCCAAAATCAATATTTAGTTCATGAATTGGCCAAACCTAACAATACTTGGTTTCACGTAAAAGATCACAGTGGTTCACATATCATTGTCCAAACCCAAGCATTAAACGATCAAGTTATTCGTAAAGCAGCAATGCTTGCGGCTTACTTTTCTAAATACCGTTTTTCTTCATCTATTCCTGTCTTATATACCCAAGTGAAATATGTTTCTAAAATTTCAGGATTTAGTGGCTCTTTTGTTAAATATAAACACGAAAAAACTATTTTCATTGATATTGACCAAGACTTGATTAATAAATGGTTAAATAACGAGTAATTTAATATATAATATTAATTGAAAGGGGTGTAACAATGAAATATACACTAAAACCATTAAACTATGCCTACAATGTATTAGAACCATTTATTGATGAAAAGACTATGATGATTCATCATGGTAAACATTATCAAGCCTACATTGATAATCTTAATGCTGCCCTTGCTAAATATCCTGAACTAGATTTAAGTTTAACTCAAATGTTAAGCGATCCTAGTTTAATCCCGAGTGACATTCGCCAAACTGTTATTAATAACGGTGGCGGAGTTTACAATCACGAATTATTCTTTTCACTCTTAAAGGTAAATGACAATAATTTACCTCAGGGTCAATTACTATCAGCGATAATGGCTGAGTTTGGCGATTTCGAAAGTTTTGTCACTAAATTTAGTGATCTTGCCAAAGGTCGTTTTGGCAGTGGTTGGGCTTGGCTTTTAGTCAAAGATCAAAAACTAATTTTAACTTCTTCGGCTAACCAAGATACTCCACTGAATTTAGGCACACCAATCCTAGCCTTAGATGTATGGGAACATGCTTACTATTTAGCCTATCAAAATAGACGTGTTGATTATATTAATGCTTTCTTTAAGGTAATTGATTGGCAACAAGTAGAAAAACTTTATCTTTCAGCACTTAACTAAAATAAAAAAAACTGTTATTTGAACAATTCATTTTGTAATAGTCAATAGTTAGTAGACAAATAAAAATTATTTATGCCCCATTTCAGTTCTAAACTGTTGTGGGGTCTTATATTTTATCCTGAAAGCTAATCTTTCAGTATTATAGTATTGCACATATTCTTGTATTATTTCATGCGGATTATCACTATTGTAAAAATTATAATCTAGTCTTAACTCATCTTTTATCCAACCATTTAACGCTTCCATTATTGGATTATCTGTCGGTGTTCCTACTCTTGACATTGATCGTTTTATGGTATAATTGAATATGGAGTTGAAGGCTCCCGAGGTATATACTGGTCCTTGATCTGAATGCACAATCGTCTCTTGGTCAGTATATCCTCTTTTTTCTTTTTCTTTTATAAATAATCTAGCCGCTTCATAATGATTTGCCACATCATGTCCGTGGTTGTATCTTTTAAAATCATTTGATAAGATTGTCCCATCATACAAATCTATATATATGTTCCAATCAAAATTACCACTTTTATGTCTTACCATCGTTGTATCGGTACACACCTTCTCAAATGGTCTTGTTGTCTGCATATCCTTTAATAGATTAGGATATACATCATGTTCTTTGCCAGCAGTATTAACTTTAATTCTTGCTTGCGATTTAAGACCTATCTTTTTACATAATTTATGGCATAGTTGATTTGAGAAGTATATACCCAAAACATCTATAACGTGTTGAGCACGCCTTTTATATCCCCAAGAGCGTTTATTCCTAGTTAACTCTAACTCTTCTTTAATTCGTTTTCTAAACCTTTCATACTCATTGATATTACCATCTCGCTTAACCCATTTATAGTATCCAGACCTAGATACATCAAGTGTTTTACATAATGAATCTATACTAAATTCAACAGCTAGCTCTAATACTATTTCATATTCTTTTTGGATTTCATATTTTGTTTTGCTGCTATCACCTCCTCGTTTGTATAGCCCTTTTTTAAGCGAGCATTCTCAATTTTTAATTTCATGTTTTCAAACTGAAGCTTTTCTAGCTCATTTAACTCTTTACGTCTTTGAAATTTGACTAGCGGATTTCTTGGTTTATGTTTATTCTCTAATGCTTCTAGTCCGCCTTCTTTGTATTTTTTTATCCAAGTAGATAACATACCCGCTGACATGTTATTTGCCTTAGCGATTGCTAAACAACTATCTATGCCCTCCATTACTAGTTTTACATATTCATATTTTTGTTCTTTGGACCAACTTTTGTTGGTGCCTCCTTTTGGTCTTCCCATAGTTTTTAATACCTCCTATTATTATTTTAAATGAAAAAGATGTT
>Ga0209755_10000729_pt1 | contig 57841 bp, 51 predicted proteins | sample TergutCo191P1_FD_187301 | JGI IMG/M metagenome (GOLD analysis project Ga0209755, IMG submission 187301) | Cornitermes sp. P1 segment gut microbial communities from Petit-Saut dam, French Guiana - Co191P1 (SPAdes) (version 2) | ecosystem: Host-associated > Arthropoda: Insects > Digestive system...
CCGCGATAAAAAGTCTCCACAAAATGGTTTCCGCCGCCGCGTTTGCCGCCGCAGAGGATAAAACGGAAATCGCGGCTGTAAAGCGGGTGATACGCGAGGAGAACCGGCGGGCGCTCGCCCAAACCATCCGTGACCCCGGCACCTATGTAGGAGCAATACCTCTGGCGCTTGCCCTCGGTTACATCGGCTATGCCGCCGTGGCCAGGGAGAACATCTACCGCGGCAAGCCTTATGATAACTGGGTAGCCAAGGTGAATGCCGCCGCTACGGGCGCTGTCGCTGGAGCGGCTGTATCTGTCGTGCCGCCGTTATTGTCTATGTCGGGGGAGGGAGGCGCCCTGTGGGGAGTTTTAGTGCTCGCCGCCGCCGGAACCTGCGGATGGTGGATGTCTACCAGGAGCGAGATGTTTCATAACGACGCTTTCCTGTACTACGGCACATCGGTGCTTTTGACGATGCCGCTGTGGATATGGTATTTGTAACAAGGGGGATTGACGCATGGGCATCGGGAAAATACGTATCATCACGGTATTGATTGCGCTCTCATCCTGCGCTCTGCTTGCGGAAATGGTTGAGGACGCTGATTCGAATGAACGGGGAAGCGGCGGGAAAACGGAACTGCACCGCCCGTTTCTGTGCGACGGGAAGGCACGCGCGCTTGCCGAGGCCGGCGGCGATGTAAACGCCGTTTGCGACAGCGGCTTCACTCCGCTCATGTATGCGGTATCCAGGCGGGGGTACGGGCAGTCTCAATGCGTATATTCGCATGTAGAGGATTTGCTTGAGCTGGGGGCGGATCCGTTACTAAAAACCCCCGACGGCAGAAATCTTCTTATCGTTTATATAGATGATTTCAAATCGGCATACTACCACCGCCACCATCGTAATCTGGGGCCGCCGAACCCCGAAACGGCCAAACTGCTCCTTGATGCGGGCATAAATCCGCTGGAGCGCGACAGCAGCGGCCGGTCGGCCCTCAGTCTGGCTTTAAGGATAGCGGGCAAACATTCAGATGTAAAACGGCTCCACGAAGTTGTTGCCGCAGCCGCAGTTGACGCGGCGGGGAATGAAGCCGATGCCGTAAAGGAGCTGATACTTGAGGAGAAACGGCTGGCGGCAGCGGAGAGGCCTCCCCGTGAGCCGGGAGAGTATTTGTTTTTCCTGCCGGCGGCGCTCATCCTCTGTTACGTAGGTTTTTCCGTAGCGGCAAGAGAGCATATCTACCGCGGCAGGCATAAGGATAACTGGGTCGGCTCGGTGAACGGCTTTGTTGCGGGTTTTGCCCTTGGGGCGTATGCCGCCGGCCTGTTGCTGAACCTCATCGGACTGAAGTACTATGACGCGTACACTCTTCTGACTGCCGCCGCCGGGCTGGCAGCTGGATGGTGGATGTCGGGAAAGAGGGAGACGTTTAACAAATACGCCTCCATGTATTACGGCCTGCCCCTGTTTCTGGCGATACCGGTATGGGGCATTACTCTGTTCTTCACACTCTAATAAAGGGATTAATGTATGGGCATCGGAAAAATACGTATCATGACGGCGTTGATTGCGCTCTTATCTTGCGCCCTGTTTGCGGAAAGCGGGGCAGGCGGCATAAACTTCGCCCTGCCGAATGTTTCGAGCGGCCTGTTTTTGGATTGGGGCGCTGCTGCTAAGTGGTCTGATATCGCGTATGTAAACAAGTTGCGCGATGGGGGTACGCATGGTTTCCAGCCGTGCCGCGGAGAGTGCGAGCCGCCGGGTTTTTGGGCCAGGGCCATACCCGCAACGCTCTACTTCGGTTACATGGGCTACACTGTCGCGGCCAGGGATTACGTCTACCGCGATAACCCGGAGGATAACTGGATTGGCGCGGTAAACGGATTCTGTACGGGCTTTATTCTGGGGGTGTTATCCTCCGCATGGCTTGAGAGCGTCATAGTTCCGGATTCGGGGCTGTGGGGCGCTACACTGATTACCGTCGCCGGAGTGGCTGCCGGCTGGTGGCTTGCGGGCTACAAGGAGAAGATTAACAAAAACCCCTTTATGTACTACGGCGTCGCCGTGCCTGTTCTGGTACCGCTATTTATGATTACGATGTCCTTCGCCTTTATGATATGATTTTGCGGCTGTTTGGGGCATGGTAATCGGAAAACCGTGTATCATCACGATATCGGCTGCCGGTTGCGCGGTATTATTTAATCGCGGAAGTATATATAGAATAGGGGGCCGGGGTACGGCGGCGCCGCGCGGAAAAATTTGCCCACCCGGAAGATTTTGCCCCCTGTCCGCCCCCATCTATCCGGTAAAAGTTGCCCGGTACCATCGCCCCGCCATCCGTCGAATATCATCAATCCCTTTAAAATCAACGAGTTACACCATCATACCCTGCTAAAGTCTGCTATTTGGCACACGGCTTGCAGTATTTTTAAAGTGGCGCGGGAGAGTTCCCGGCCGGATAAACGAAAAGGCAAAGGCAAGGACAGAAGATTATGCGTTTTGATGACATTATAAAAATCGCGATAGTTACGCTGGTTTCCTTTCCTGTTATATGCGTGATCGTGCTGTTAGCCACCGGCGCCATGAGGGTTGAGTTCGGGTTCCCCAAGCCGGACGAGGATCAGAAGGCTAAGGTGGAATTGGTGAAGCACAGTTCTCGCCGGGATTCGCTTGCGGCGCAGAATACGAAGATTTTTGAGGCGGTGCAGCAGGAGCGTGCCGACCTCGCCAAAGAGCAGGAGCGTTTGACGGAGCAGTACTCCCGTCTTGAGATTTTGCAGGCCGAGATTGACAGCAAGAAGGATGAGCTTGTGAAGGAGCGTGCGCTTCTTGAGAGCAAGCTGACAGTTTCGCCTCCGGACGAGGGGGCGCGCATCAAAAAGCTCTCCAAGATTTACGAGGCGATGAAGCCCGGCGAGGCTGCCGGGATTTTGGAGACGATACCCGACGCGCAGGCAGCTCAGATTTTGAGCGCGATGGGCGACGACAGGCAGAAGGGGCGGATTATGTCTCTTCTGACTAAGGAAAAAGCGGCTCGGTTGAACAAGTTAATAAAATAGGCTGCAAGGAAGCGGCTGTCAACATAACGAGGGATCGAAAGGAAAAGAAAATGATTAACGAATCTGTCAAAAACAACGCGAACGTAGCCGGCCTTATGGGCATGGGGAACGTTTCTGTACCCGGCAGCGAAGAGGTCAGGGCCAGGATTGCCGGCCTGATGGCCGCCGGTGACGGTTCAGCCGCGATGGTGAACCCATCGGAGTTTGAGATGAGGCTCAAGGCGGTCATGGCGATTGTTGACGAGAGGCAGGCGGCGATTGCGAAAGTTATGGGGAATCAGAATCCGAATGTCAATACGAATAATAACAGCGGTATCAAAGCGGCCGGCGTTGAAGGCGATTTCATAAGCGAGATAAACGCCGCGATTGCTTCGTTCAACGATCAGGAGCTGGCCGGTTTTTTCTCGGAATTGAACGCGATAAGCAGCTTTTTGGGTACGGAGTCCGGCAGCGACAGGCTCGCTAAAATGTTTGCCGAATCCGAAGACCGCGGCCTGTTTGCCAATACGCTTATAGGCAACGCGTTCAACCGGATATCCGAGATGCTTGGCCTGACAACCGAGAGCGGTGTGTTCGGCGAGCAGTTTGCGGTGGAGTTTGATTCGGAAAATATTGACAACCTCGTTGCTATAATGTGGTACCTCGACCAGAGCATCAATCTGGTAAACGAGAAATTGGAGTCCGACGGCCTCAAGGGCGGGGTTCAGGTGAATACGTTTGCGCCTGACCTCATAACGGAAGACGATCCCGCCGCGCTTGCCGAACTTTCGGACGCTCTGCGCAAGGAGAAGTTCAACCTTGAGATGGCGTTTAAGGTTGTTGGCGTGCATGAGATGATCTCCGCGATGGTAGCCGAGCGTAATGATAAGGGCGCGCCTGCCGGTATCCCTCAGGCTTCCAACCCCGCCAGCCTCGGTATGTCTACAAGCGACCTCGTAAAGGCTTTCGCTTCGCTGATTAAGGAAGAGTTGACATCGGCGATGGACCGCGTTCATGCTATTACGAGCGGCAAGGCTGAGATGACGGATATCGAGAAGGCTGCGGTGAAGCTGGGCGCTATCAAGTCGGAAATCCTTAACGGCGCGCTTGAAGGCAACAGCGTTGAAAAGAGGGTCGCGTTCGAGAAAGCCGCCTCCGAGCTCAAGGCCGCAATGCAGAAGGGTGCGGAGCCGGTTGCCGGCGCTAATGCTGCGGTTAACAGTGTAAAGGGTGATAATGTTAAGGTTGACAGTGTCAATACTGTCAATACAGCCAATAATATCAATACAGCTAATGTGAAGGCCGAAAGCGCAAATGTCAATACCAATGCATCGGTGAAGGCCGCGGCGGATGGCGTCGCGCTCCCTGTAAGCGCGAGCGAATCTGTAAATAAGGAAGCCGCCAGAAGCGTAGAGGTAGCGAACAGAAGGGCGTCCGAGAGCGTGGCGGTGGCAGTGAAGAGCGCGTCCGGCGACAGCGCTGATCTTCCTGTAAGCGCGAAAGATTCCGCTAATAATAAGTTTGTAGACGGCGTTGAGCCGCGCGCGTTTGAGTCTAAGAAGACAGGCGCGTTTCGCGTTGCTTCTGAGGGGAATACCAAAGAGGCTTTTACGCCTTTCTCCGAAGAGTTCAAGGCCCGTCAGGCTAAACTTGATGGTATGACAGAACCCGCCAAAGCCCCTGTCAGCACATCAATGGCCACTGCCCACAAAACTCCGGCGGAGATACCGGCGCAGAATAATCCTGCCGTTAAGAGCGAGCAGGGCGTCAAGGCCGAGCAGTCTGTCAGGACAGAGCAGTTTGTTAAGGCTGAACACGCTGTCAGGACAGAGCAGGCCGTCAAGGCCGAGCCGTCTGTCAGGCCAGAGCAGTCTGTTAAGGCTGAACACGCTGTCAGGACAGAAGAGGCTGTCAAGGCCGAACAGTCCGCCAGGATTGGGCATGATGCTGTCAGGACAGAGCAGCCCGTCAGGAGCGAGCAGGTTATCAAGGCTGGATATGCTGTCAGGACGGAAGAGGCTGTCAAGGCCGAACAGTCCGCCAAAATTGAGCATGATGCTGTCAAGACAGAGCAGCCCGCCAGAAGCGAGCAGGTTATCAAGGCAGGATATGCTGTCAAGACGGAAGAGGCTGTCAGGGCCGAGCATAATGTCAAGACCGAACACGCTGTCAAGGCTGAACAGTCCGCCAGGAGCGAACAATCCGTCAAGGCCGGGCAATCCGGTGATAACGTAACCGCGAATAAGACCGCCGCGTCATCCGCCAATACGTCATCCGTCAGCGCCGCGCAGTTTGCCGACGCCCCGGAGATCCATGCGACCTGGAATCCCGGCCCCGACAAGTACGGCAAGTACGCCTCCGGCAATCCCGCTGTGCAATCCGCCGATGCCGCCGCGAATAACGCCGCCGCTAACAGCGCGAACACGCAGTCATCCGGCATAGCGTCCGCCAATGCCGCGCTGGACAATATGATGAATGCCGGCGCCGCCGAGGCAAGCGCCGACGCGTCTGCATCTGCCGAGAGCGGAGATGAATCAACATCGGGCTTTGATACATCGAGTTCCAAAGCCAATGCCGCTGCGGAGCAGGCCGACAAGGCCCGCGCGACCGCCATGGCGCGTGTTGATCAGGAGGCTGTTATCCGTCAAATAACGGAGAAGATGCAGTACGCGATACGCAGCGGCGCGCACGAACTTCGCGTTACCCTGCGCCCCGAAGCATTGGGCGAGGTTCGCATGAGCATCCGCGTTCAGGGCGATATAGTTCTGGCCCGTATGCAGGTTGAGAGCAGGCAGGTCAAGGATATAGTGGAGAGCAACCTTCAGTCGCTCAAAGACGCGCTGGAGAAGCAGAACCTGCACGTTGGCGCGTTCAGCGTAGATGTTGGCGGCGAGAGTGACCGTTCGCCCCGTCAGGCGTGGCGCGAGATGGCCGAAGAGGCCGGCATTTCCGGCGCGCGCGGTTTTAAGGAAGGCATCGGCGGCAGCGCCGACGGCAATGAAGAGAATATCGATTCGCTTAACGGTGAGCTTGGCGGCGACACCGGAAGGCGGTTCGGCAGCAATACGTTTGAATATTTTATCTAACGGAAAGGAGGACGCATAAAATGTCGTCTGTAACTCAAAGCGTAGACAGCCTTATCAGTTCGACGGCACCGTACCGCGTAAGCGCCAAGTTCGGCGTAGACGCTGATGGTAACTACGGGTTCGGCGATGCCACCTACACAGGTGACATGAGCAGCCCGCTGTGGAAGCCGACAAACGAGCTTGGCAGGGACGCGTTCCTGAAGCTCCTCACTACGCAGTTGCAGTATCAGGACCCCTTGAGCCCGGTGGAGAACGCGGAGATGGTCGCGCAGCTCGCCCAGTTCCAGGCGCTTGAAACGGGCAAGAACACCGAGACCGCCATATCGAATCTCAGCAGCTTGCTCGATGAGAGCGTAGCCTCGCAGATTTACGCGGCGCAGTCGATGTCCAACTCCTCGTCCATGTCGCTCATCGGCAAGGAAGTGCGTATGCGTCAACCCGCGGTTTCGTGGGACGGCAAGTCTGAGCTGGTGCCCATAAGGGTGCATCTCGGCTCCGCAAACGACGCTGTCGTTGAGATTAAGAACGCCGACGGCGAGGTCATCGCGACTCTGAAGGCGACGAACAAGGATGCCCAGAACTCGGCGACCGTTTACTGGAACGGCAAGCAGACAAGTGGCGAAACGGCCAAGATCGGCAACTATATGCTTAACGTGAAGGGCTCGGAGAACAACAGCGCGCTCTACACGTTTGTGCAGGAAGTCGTAGAGGGCGTGCGTTTCACCGAGACCGGCGTGCTCGTCAAAATAGGCGGCAGCGAGATCTCGATGGGCGAGGTGATGGACGTTTCGAAGGAGGAGGGCGGTTACGTGATGTCTCAGCAGAGCGCGCTGTCGGTTATGGGCAAGGAAGTAAGGGCGCGCCAGCACAGCATACAGAAGAGCGCTCTGGCCGGTATTGAGTATCCGGTGAATGTTGCCGGACCCGCCAACACGCTGGTCAATGTGGAGATCAAGAACAGTTCGGGTACTGTTATAGCTACCCTGCGCGGCCACACGAACGAGTTCGGTTGGACGCAGCTGCTCTGGGACGGGCGCACAATGCCGGACGGCGAGGAGTCTTTCGCCGGTGATTACAAAATTAATGTTGTTGGCTCGGATAAGAATTCGGGGCTGTACGCCTACACTCAGGGCATAGTTGACGGTATGACGAATTTGAGTACCGGCGACTACAAGTTCAAGATAGGCGGCACCGAGGTATCGCCGGGCGACATCATAAGCATATCGACGCCTAAGTCGGCTGAAGTCAAGTCATAAGGAGAGAGCGATGAACACGATTGACCCGAAATCAACCGATATTCAGAGCCGGATCCTGGCGAGCCGCGCCGGTCTTGTGGGGGGAGTATCTGCCCCGCAGCAGGCAGGGCAGCAGGTTGGCGACAGCGGCGCGGTGCAAGGCAAGTCTTTTGGCGACCTCCTCAAGTCGAAAACTGAGGGACTCAAGTTCTCGGCGCACGCGTCATCGAGGCTTCAGAGCCGCGGTATAGAGATGACGCCGGAAGTGCAGGAGAAACTTGAGAAAGCGGTAGCGGGTGCGGAGAGCAAGGGTGCGCGGGATTCGCTGATTATAGTAAAGGGTCTTGCGTTCATTGTCAATGTCCCGAACAGGACGGTTATTACCGCCATGGATGGCGAGAGTATTAAGGATAACGTTTTTACAAATATTGACAGCACGGTTATCGCAAGCTGACAAACCGCAGGCCCGAGCCCTTCACGAGTGTGGGGGCCGGATGCGCCGAACCGCCGAACGAATGAAGCGGTTCAAGAGCTTGCCGATCCGAGGTGTCGCAAAACTAAGGAGAGGTATTATGATCAGGTCACTTTACTCAGGTATCAGCGGTCTTCGTACACATCAGGTAGGTCTCGACGTTACGGCCAACAACATCGCCAACGTCAACACGATAGCGTTTAAGGCCGGCCGCGCCACGTTTAAGGAATCAATGGCCCAGCTGCTTCAGGGCCCTGCGCGCCCCGCCGGCAATCAGGGCGGCCGCAACCCCATGCAGATCGGCCTCGGCGTCGCCGTAGGTTCCATCGACACAATGCTGCGCCAGGGCAACCTCCAGACCACCGGCCAGATCACCGACCTCGCGATTGAGGGCAGGGCGTACTTCGCGTTCTCAAGCGGCGGTTCCACATTCTACAGCCGCAACGGCGGCCTGCAGATGGACTCGCACGGCTACCTCGTCTCCCCGACGAATGGCTACCGCCTGCAGGGCAAGCAGGCCAATACGAGCGGCGTATACACAGGAAACGAGGTCCTCGGCGACATCAGAATCCCCTGGGGCGACAAGTCTCCGGCCAAGGCGACCGACTATGTGGCGCTGCAGTGCAACCTCAACAGCGACTCGCAGGCGCTCGGCACGGTTGTGCATACCAACAGGTTCTTAATTCAGGCCGGTATTCTTGAGACTGGTACCAGCGCAAATAATCCCAGTTTCCAGGCTTACGACCGCGCCAAGCTTAATGACTTGTTTGATGTCAACGGGAACAGCCTCGGTATTCAGGAGGGCGACGTCATTACGTTCGGCCTTGCCGACCCCAATATGCCTACGTTCAAGTTCGCGGTGGAGAAGCGCGACCTCCTCAATAACGGCATAAAGGAAATGCCGAACGTAAATGAGCTGAAGCAAGGGGTTGAGGCCTACCTGAACGCCATTGAGGCGATGCACCTGTCGGCCAACGCGGCTATCCTGAACGGCTCGATGGAAGACAAAAGGGCTTTTGTGAACAACTACATTGACACTTATACCGGCGGCGGCACCGTAAGCGTCGGCATAGACCCTGTAAACGGCGGGTTTACGGTAAACAACGGCGGCACCAACGATATTACCGGCCTGCACGCCAAGTCGTCGCGCCCCGGCTCCAACTCGTATGTGGCCAACGCCTTCCTGTTTCCTCGGAATATCGCCGACGGCACCAGCGTTACCACCCCCGGCCTTCGCATTCCGGCATCTGAGACCGACCTTCTGTCTAACCTCTTAGACGCGGCGGGCGTAAGCCTCGGCTTCACGGACGGCGATACCATCGACATCAACGGTATAGTCGGCAAGAGGAGCAAGGAAACCCTTACCTTAGTGTATAACTCCACCACAACCACGATGCAGGAGCTTATGGACTCGCTGCAGCAGGCTTTAAGCCTCCCGCCGACCGACGGCACCTTTTACAACCGCGACAGTATTTCTATAAAGAGTTCTGCGGATCTGGTCAACGACGGCATCCCTGTCGGCTCCATAGTTATACGCGGTCAGGCCGAGCTGGCGTTTGCGCTGGATTCCGTTTCCGCTATCGCCCATCCGGCCGACCCCAATCAGGAGAACAACCCTGCGCGCTTCAGCTCCAATATGATAGTTACGCCGGTGCAGGACGCCAGGAACGTAGGCGTGTGGCCTACCTCCGACGTAGTTTTCGACGACTCCGGCGCACCGCACAATATCCTCATGAAGTTCACGCACACCGGCATCCCCGGCGAGTGGCTGTGGGAGATTGAGACTGTAGGCGGCGACGAGGTGATTCTGGGCGGCAACCGCGGCAGGGTGACCTTCGCGCTCGACGGTACCCCCTCGTCTTTTACGTTTGCCGACGGTTCGAGCTCGTTCAGGTTTGACCCGCGCAACGGCGCCGCCGAGGTGGATATCACCATTGACGCCGGCAAGCCGGGCTCCCGCGAGGGCATCACCCAGTTCCACGCCGAGAGCACGACGGCGCTTACGGGCCAGAACGGCTACACGATGGGCAAGCTCTCCGAGATATCAATAAGCGATAACGGCGAGATTACCGGGCTCTACACGAACCACACGAGCAAGTCGATCGCCATGATCTACGTCGCCGAGTTCAACAACCCGGCGGGGCTCATGAAGATGGGCGACAGCATGTTCGCGGTGTCCGGCAACTCCGGCGAGGCGGCCATGTACCGCCCGATGGTCGGCTCCACGAGTAAGGTGAAGCCGGGCGCGCTCGAAATGTCGAACGTGGAACTCGAAACCGAGTTTACGAACATGATCACGATCCAGCGCGGTTATCAGGCCAGCGCCCGCGTGGTCTCGACGAGCGACCAGATGCTGCAGGAGCTGGTACAGCTGGTCAGGTAATGCCTTAGCATCCCGCAGGGGCGGCCCGCGCGGGCCGCCAGCCTGCGGTTTTGGTAACGGGTTAAGGTTTTTTATGCAGGGGGCGGCGTTTTGCCGCCCGTTGCCGTGTCGGTGAAGGCTGGTAATACGGTGCAGAACAAGCCGCGGGCCGGAATGGATTCCATAAGACCCGCAGGCCTGCTCCGGCCAACGGATACCGATAATATAGATAAATTATTAATATTGTTGATTGTTGGTATGGCCAAAATGTATAATTTATTATCCGGTGCAGTATTCACCAGGGCCGGGAGACGTGAAAGGGGCGGGTTATGATTGCGTTGACGAGGCTGAATGGCCAGCAGTTTGTGCTTAATTCCGACCAGATTGAGTGCATTGAGTCTACGCCCGACACCCATGTCACCATGATGAACGGCAAGAAGTATATGGTGCAGAACAGCATTGAGGACGTTGTGCGCAAGGCTGTCAGGTACAGGCAGCTGTGCGGTCAGGCGCTGCCGGCGGCCGACAAACGCCCGGGGGCGGTAGCCGGGAAACAGGGAACGTAATAAGGAGATAGTATGGATCTGGCAACAATTATAGGTTTTCTGCTCTGTTGCACGGCTATGTTGTTTGGCGCGGGCGGTCCCAGCGGCGTTCCTATGTACGTAGACATGCCGTCGGTGTTCCTCGTGGTGGTCGGTTCGCTTTCGGCGACTATTATGGCTTTTCCCGGATCTAAGATTTTAGGCTGCATGGGCGTAGCTAAAAACGTACTCATGCTCAAGAAAACGTCTACGGTCGAAACCATCTCGCAGATCATTGAGTTCGCTGAACAGGCCCGCCGCGAAGGTATCCTGGCCCTCGAGTCGCGCGCGCTTGAGATCACCGATGACTTTATGAAGGTGGGGATCCAGCTCGCGGTAGACGGTACGGAGCCGGACCTTATAAAGGTGATTCTGGAAACCGAAATCTCGTATATGGAGGAGAGGCACTTAAGCGGAGTCAAGATATTCGACTATTTGGGGAACGCGGGCCCGGCGTTTGGCATGTTGGGTACGCTTTTCGGCCTGGTCGCCATGTTAGGCAACCTGAGCGACCTCGACTCTCTGGGCCCCGCCATGGCTACGACGCTTATTACGACGCTTTACGGTTCGCTTATGATGAACATGCTCTGCGCACCCATATCGGAAAAGCTGAAGTTATACTCCGCGCAGGAAATTTTGCGCAAGACGCTCATGCTTGAGGGGATCATGTCGCTGCAGTCGGGCGACAACCCGCGCATCGTAGAGCAGAAACTGGCCGTGTTCCTTGAACCGTCTTTGCGCGCGGCGGTGTCGAAAGAGAAGAAGTAACGGGCTATGGCGCGCAAGAAGAAAATAGTTATGCCCAGGCCGGCGCCGGCTTGGATGGCCACGTTTACGGATTTGATGAGCCTTCTTATGTGCTTCTTCATCCTGATAATGTCGATGATGACCATCGACCCGGCCAAATTCAATACGGTGGCGGCCTCTTTTCAGAACGCGTTCAGCGGGGTGCTGGAGTCGTTTCCGCAGGTGCTCATCACTAAGGATGTGTACATCCCCAAGATGGGCGGCGACCAACAGAACAAGCGCATGGCGATAGACGCCGCCCAAAAGGTGAAAGAGGTGGTGAAGAAGGAGGACATGGGCGAGGCGATAAAGGTGCAGGTGACCGAGAGCGGCATAGCGATAAAACTGGCCGACCCGGTGGCGTTCGAGTCGGGCAGCGCGGACGTCAACCCTAAACTGTACGGAGTGCTGGCCGATATCGCCAAGATAATAAACGAGGCGCCCACGAGCCAGGTACGGGTAGAGGGGCACACCGACAACGTTCCTATAAGAAACGCCCGTTTCCCGTCAAACTGGGAGCTGTCGTCGGCGCGGGCGCTCAACATCGTAAGGCAAATGGCGAATACCGGCGGGGTAGATCCGGGCAGGATGAGCGCGATAGGTTACGGGGAGTACAGGCCGATAGTGCCGAACACGACGCCGGAGAACAGGAAGCAGAACAGGCGCATAGAGATATACGTAGACTATGTGCAGAAACTGGGTCAGGAGACTGGGGCGTTTACTATATCGACAGATTGATTAACGGGGCCGTTATGGCCTATGTGCATCATAAACAAGTGAGGTGACGTATGGCAGACAAGAAGGAAGCCGCTCCCGAACAGGCCGCGGCGGAAGGTGAAGAAGGCGGAGAAAAGAAAGGCAGCAATTTGCCGTTGGTGCTTGGCATTATTGCCGGCGTTTTGGTGCTCCAGACAGTAATTGTGATTCTGGTGGTGAGCAGCCTGTTTAAACCGCCGGTGGACCCGGAGGAGGCGGCCAAAAAGGCCGCTCAGGATTCGCTTGATGCCATTATCGCGAAAGCGACGGGGATGGGTACTGTTACCGAACCGATTGAGGCCATTGTGAATATCGCCGGCACCGACGGCGAGCGGTTCCTCAAGGCCATAATCATCCTTGAGTATCAAGACGACAAAAAGGGCACGTTCGGTCTGGAGCTTATGAGCAGGGCGCCGCGGTTCAAGGATTTGATGATCAACCATCTCTCGGCGCTGACTCTCACGGAGATAACGGAGCCGGGGGCCAAGGACAAGATCAGAAAAGACCTGCTGCGCCAGATAAACTCCACTCTGCCCAACAATTTGGGTGAGGTGCAGGACGTGCTGTTTACGACATTTATCATCCAGTAGTATATGGATGATTTGCGGGGCATGGTTGTGGCATACCGTGGATAGTATGGCGCAACTGCGCGTCCCGGCGGGAGAGCGAAGGTAGTGTGAAGATGGTATTCAAGAACGGCGGGTGAACGGTGTTCATCCGCCAGATAACAAAGGGAATAAGGCACTGTGAGCGACATACTGTCACAAGAAGAAGTAGACGCCCTGCTGAGCGCGGTCAACTCCGGTGACCTTGCGGAGAATTCCTTTGCTGCGGAAGAGGAAGCGCCCATTGAGGAGGAGATACCGTTATCGCTCTACGATTTCAGGCGTCCCGACAGGGTATCCAAAGACCAGATGCGCACCCTGCGGAACCTGCACGAGGGCTACGCGCGCCAGTTCTCAACCTCGCTCACAAACTTTTTGCGCACATTTGTCGAAACGGAGCTTGTAAGTGTAGACCAGCTGACATATTCGGAGTTTGTGATGTCCATCTCAAACCCGAGCTGCATCTACGTTTTCAAGATGGAGCCGCTTGAGGGGTCGGCGATATTTGAGATCAACCCGTCGCTGGTGTTTTACATTATCGACCGTCTGTTCGGCGGGCTGGGGCGGCCGTTTGAGGTCAACCGCGAACTTACGATGATTGAGCAGAACGTTATCAACCGCATAGTTCAGCGCGGCCTGTTCGACCTGCGCACGGTGTGGGAACACATCGGTTCGTTTACGCCGAAAATTGAGACTTACGAGACGAACCCGCAGTTCGTGCAGATCGCGCCGCCGAGCGAAACGGTGATCCTCATCTCGCTTGAGGTGCGCCTGCCCAACGCTTCGGGGCTTATGAGCATCTGTTTTCCGTACATGGTGCTTGAGAGCGTCATAAACAACCTCTCGGTGGAAAACTGGATGTCGTCTCAGGGCCAGGCGACGCCTGAAACGCGCGAGATAATGGAGCAGGAGCTCAGCGATGTGTGCCTGACCCTGTCTACGGTTATCGGCAGGACGACATTGACGATAAGGGACTTGCTGCAGCTTCAGCGCGGCGACGTGATATGTTTGGACAAGCTGCAGGACAGCGACCTTATAGTGCAGATTGGCGGCAAGACGAAATTGGCCGGGCGGGCCGGTATTATCGGGCGCAAGAAAGCTGTGAGAATAACAAATATACTCGAGCAGGAGGTACCGGGCTGTGAGTGATTTTCTGTCTCAGGATGACATTGATGCGCTGCTCAACAATTTGAGCGACGGCGGCGGCGATGGCGGCGGGGGCGACGGCGGCGACAAACGCTGCAAGACCATTACGCCTGTGCTTGAGCTCTTATGCAAGCAGGCGTCGAGCGTGCTCAGCACCGCTGTGTTCAAGACTACCGATATGGTTCTGGAGTCTTGCGCGAAGGCCGACTACGCCGCCGTTAAAGAGAAGCTGGGGGACGACATACTGCAGCTGACTCTGCCGCTGGCCGCCGGCCTTGAGGGCAATATGTATATGCTCCTGCGCAAGAGCGACGCAGCTGTCATGGCCGACCTTATGATGGGCGCCGACGGCAGCGCCCCGTATACCGACGAAACTCCGGACGCGCTTTCAGAACTCTTCAATCAGGTCATGGGTGCCTACGCCACGGCGCTCGGCGGCGACCTCGGCGAATCCGTGTCCGCCGGCAACGTAACCGTAATCCCGTTCGATATGGCCAGTCCGCCGTTCAACGCGGATACGGCCGATATGGTATTGGCCAAGCTGAAGGTAGAGGGGAAGTTCGAATCGTACGCGGTGGTGCTGATACCGAACGCGCTCGGCGACGAAATAGTAGACAAAAAAACGCCTAAGTCATCGGGTGGGATGGATATGGGCATCGGGATCAGCCAGGACGAGATGGACGCGCTCACGCAGATGACCGCTTCAAGTTTCAGCTCGGCGGGCAGCAGCAGCAGTTCGTTCAGCCCCCCGCCATCCTACGGCCCTCCCCCCCCGCCCCCCCACAGAACGGGTGGATACGACGGCCCGAAGGAGAATATCGACCTGCTGCTTGACGTGGAGCTTGAGATCAATATTGAGCTCGGAAAATCCGAGATGTCAATAAAAAGGATTCTGGAGCTTGCGCCGGGATCGATAGTGGAGCTTGACAAACTGGCAGGCGAGCCGGTTGACCTGATTGTCAACAACAAGATTGTCGCCAGAGGGGAAGTTGTGGTAGTTGATGATAAATTCGGCATCCGTGTCGTATCTCTGGTATCGGCGGAGGATCGGATCAAGAGTTTGAAGTGATGCGCCGGCAGGAAGATTGAAATATGTATTAATACAGATACAGGAGAGACGTCTCGTGAAAATTTTCGGAACGCTTGTTAACGCGGCGCTGGTGTTGCTCGCAATATCAGTCATGGCCGCGCCATTTCCCGTTTACGGTCAGGATAGCTCCGCCCCCGATCCAGACATCGGCTTTTTCGACATCGGAAAGGTGAACGATGACATCTCCACCGGGGCCGACACGACCCTCGCCGATGCCGCGTCCATAGCCGGTTTCACCCGCCAGCCGGAGAATTACGCCATCCTCCTGCTGCGCATCATCGGCATGCTTGTGATGGTCACCGTGCTCATACTCGCCGCCGCGTGGTTAGTGCGCAGGATTGGCGTGTCTGGCGTGGCGAAAGTGGGCGGCGGCAACAATATGGACGTCATAGAGACGCTCTACCTCGGCCAGAACCGCAGCATATCTCTGGCGCGGGTAGGCGACACGGTCTACCTTGTGGGGCATACGCTCGAAAACATCGTCCTCCTTGAGAAGATAGAGGGCGGCAAGGCCATAGAGCTTATCGCGTCGTCAAAGAGCGGTACCGGTATTACGAGCTTTAAGGACGCCCTCAATAACTTTATGGGGAAGATGAAGAAATAGCGATGATCGAAAAAGTCAAAAATTATTTGTTGATGCTGGTACAGCGGAGCCTCATGGAGGGAACCGTGATACGTGTCGACGAAAATCGGAAGATGCCGCCGGCGCTGCGGGCAGCGGGCGAAAATAAATTGTCTGCGCGGGATGATTTGGTTTTGGCGGATAAATGCGAGCCCGTCACCCCATTATCGTTATCGGCAGCCCGGTATCAAAACTTGAGCGCAGGCCAGCGCATAATCAGAACATTCACACCGCTGCGCGCCGCGATGTTCACGCTGTCTATATGCGTAGTCGGCCTTTTCGCCTACCTCTGCGCCCAGACAAGCATCCCCAGCGTAACCGTCTCGTTAGGCAGCGCGGCCAGCCCCGGCGATGTAAGCACGTCGCTTCAGGTTCTGTTCCTTATAACGGTCCTCGCGCTCGCGCCGTCAATACTTATAATGACGACATCGTTCATCCGCATAATAATAGTCCTATCGTTTTTGCGCCGCGCGCTCGGTACGCAGACGCTGCCGCCGGACCAGCTCATGGTCGGCCTCGCGCTTTTTATGACATTATTCGTGATGATGCCGGTTATAACCGAAATGAACGACAAGGCGCTGCAGCCGTACATCGCCGAGGAGATACAGTTCAGGGAAGCGGTGGACCTCGCCATAAAGCCCGTGCGCAACTTCATGCTGCGTCAGGTAAACGAGAAGGATGTAGCCCTCTTTGTGCGCATAAGCCGCATGCCGATGCCGCGCACGGTAAACGATCTGCCGCTTGAGGTCATCATCCCAGCGTTCATAACGAGCGAGCTTAAAACTGGATTTATAATAGGGTTTATACTGTTTATACCGTTTCTGGTGATAGATATGGTGGTGGCGAGCGTTCTGCTCTCCATGGGTATGATGATGCTGCCGCCTACCATGATATCTATGCCGTTTAAGATAATACTGTTTGTGATGGTCGACGGCTGGCATTTGCTCGTCCGCCAGCTGGTGGTATCGTTCAGGTAAAAAGGGTCAATGATAAATTAACGTTCGCGCGGGCATCTGTTCCGTGAATAAAGTATCATTAAACAGGATTTGGCTATGGAACCTACAGTCGTTGTGGATATTGGGCGTGAGGCGCTTATCATAACGCTCATGATGTCGGGCCCTATGCTTGGCGTGGGCCTTGCCCTCGGCCTCATGGTCGGCATCTTCCAGGCCGTTACGCAGATCCACGAGGCCACGCTCACGTTCATCCCCAAATTTCTGGGCATAGCGCTTGTGCTGCTCTTCCTTATGCCGTGGATGATAATGAAGCTGATGGAGTACACCTTCGGCCTCTTCGACATGATAGCCAAAGTGGGCCTCTCGCCATGACCGCGCGCAAACGCCCCGGCATATTATTTTCAGCCAACGGAGCCGCGCCGCGATGAACGACCTCGCCGGGCTCATGGTCTCGCTCGACCAGATACAATACTACCTGCTGATGTTCGTGCGGGTGATTACCATGATTGCCCTCCTCCCGATATTCGGCGCGCAGTACGTGCCGGTGCAGGTCAAGGCGTTTATGGGCCTGCTTCTGACAACCGCGCTCTTTTCCGTGCAGCTCACAATCGGCCTGCCTGCTTTCCCCGGCGAGTTTTCGTTAGGGTTATTTTTTCTGCTTGTCATCAAGGAAGCGATGGTTGGGCTGGCGGTGGGGTTCGCGTCGTCGTTCCTTTTCGCGGCGGTAAACTTCGCGGGGCGCATGGTTGATACCGAAATGGGCTTTGGCTTCGTGGAGGTGATAGACCCGTCGTCAGGCGAGATGGCGACGGTACTCGGCCAGCTGCAGGTCATCCTGTTCACCATCCTCTTCCTCCTGTTCAACGGCCACTACTTCATGTTGCTCACCGTACAGCGCAGCTTTGAGATTATACCCCTGTTTACGGCATCATTTCCCGGCGGGCCATTGACAGACCACATAGCGTCTATGACTGCCGACGTTTTCATACTCGGCCTCAAACTCGCCGCGCCGGTGTTCGTAACGCTGTTTCTGACGCAGGTAGCGCTGGGCATAGTGGCGCGCACCGTACCGCAGATGAACATATTCTTCGTCGGCCTGCCGCTCAAAATTCTCGTTGGCATAGCCACGATGATAATTGTCCTCCCCATGCTGGCAACGCTGTTCAGGCGGATGACGGAGGGGATCATTCAGGATATATGGAAATTGTTGTATTTGATGAGCGGGTGATGGCGGGGAATGGTAATTTGCCGTACACGGGGAGCACGGGCATGATGAATTGCGCCCATGCATGTATCGTAACAGGTGCGACATTTAATTGTGGATGTATTAATAACTTAATCCTTGGAGGGACGCAATGTTTATAACCTACAAAATTATCAAAAAGATAATCATTCCCGTAGTGTTAATAGCCGGGATTTTCCTTGCGCTGCAGTTTCTGCCGTTGCAGCAGTTCTTCGGCGCGACAACGCAACAGGAGATAAGCGTAAGCACTCTGGCGCGTCAGGTATTGCCGGCCGCCGAGTTCGTCTCATTGCACTACAAATACTCGGAGTTGTTCGAGGACAGAGCCGAGAATCTGAGAAATATCTGGAATATGCCCATACCCCAAACCGGAAGAGAAGTGTGGGTTATCGCCGACGGTACCGTAAAATTCGGCATCAACTGCCGCGACATCCGCATAGACACCGCGAGCTACTACATAGACACCACGCGCTACGAGTCCCTGATTGTAACATTCCCCCCAATCCAGGTCATCTCGCACGAGTTCGACATCCGCCGGATCCGCGACATGAGCGGCGTATTCAGAAAGCCAAAGCCCGAAGAATACCCGGAGATGCTGAAAAAGTACAAGCAGGAAGCCGAACTCAAGGCAAGAAGGGACCGCGAGCTATACTCACAGGCCCGAATAACAACCCAGGCCTTCTTCGAACAGCTCTTCAACGCCATCCCCGCCCTGCAATCCACAAAGATCGAATTCCGCTGGGGCGTTACGGTGCCTGTTGAGGAGAAGAGGGGGTAAACGCGCTTAATAAACTTCATACGGAAAAACTTAATTGTAATATTGGAGTATGCAGATGGTGATAATGTAATTTTTGATGGATATTATATAGAAAACGTAATAACGTACTGCATTTTTGTAAAAAACTAATTTACAGAAATTTATTTACACTCCCTTTTTGTTTAACCATAAATTATTGACACGCCGGTATTATTTTGCTCCGCCGCCAAGATTAACGCACGGAACCATTTTTAATTCTGTTGGTATTTTCCCGCCGGGGGCGAGAGGGTAACAGTCCCAGGTGCTAATATCAGATGAATTTTTGTTATTGACAAGAGCATTGTACTCATATAAATAAAATGGTCTTGAGATTACATCGTCTTCATTCTGCGAATAAATTTTGATATTTTCTTTATAGTTCAGTAACATATTATGGGATTGAACCAAATTAAGGTGTGGCACGATTGTTGCTTCAGATGGCCAAGTTATAATGTCTTTTGCTATTTCGGTGAGAACGCCATCCGTAAGACCTATCTGATATATGCTGCCATATGTTGGAGGATACGAATCGTCATCATTATAGTAGTCAACACTATAGTACAAATGGTCGTTAGTGGCATCAAGCAGCCGAATACCACATTCGTTAATTGTAATTGTATCAACCCGAGACTGATTGCGGTATTTTATACGATATATTATACTGGTCATATCACCATTACTTCTATTACCATCTTTTGCAAGAATAAAGAACTCATTATTATTCATAGCCACGGTAGTAGAGGTTTGGTTTTGAGTCAACGCTACAGTCTGTTCAAAAAAAAGGTTTTGCCCGCTTTGTTTGAATTGGAACTTTGCCGGACGATAAGGAGAACCACCATGGCCAAAAACATAAATACCATTTTTTACTTGGAAGCATTGAACGTTTTTAGGAAGATGTACATCAAGTTCTACCAAGCGCCCATCAGCATACATGTATATGCCGTCAGTGCTATCCCGTTCATATGACGCGAAAAGTGGAGATACCCCATCATAACCGATAAAACTAACCCAGAAATGACGCTTTTGTGCGGTTGCAGGACACAAAACAGCAAACATAACACAAAAAACCAAACCTTTTTTAATCATAACGTCCTTCTGCAGCTTTTTTGCGGTTGATGCGCTGGTACCATTTTGTTTTTTAAGCCTTCCCGAATAATATACATTTGGGCACACGGTTCGCAAACGGTAAATCTCAAAATTTCCAAATTTTATCCCGACCCTAAATCCTCCTCCAAAAATGAGCAAGTTAGATTCAGCCCCCCAGTAAATCTAACATGGAAGCGCCTAAAACCGCCCCGGTTAGCGCGATTTTGGGGGAAGGACGGGTCGAAAGATAAGATTTTCCTTAATTTTTATAAAGGCATAAACTATTTTATGAAAATTGGAAGTCAGACTTCCAATTTTCACCGAAACACTGTAATATCTTGTATTACAATGAGATATCTATATAGAATTTGTGAAAAAAAAGATAAAAATTTCCTTGTTTTTTATGAAAGCATAAACTATTTTATGAAAAATGGAAGTCGGACTTCCAATTTTCACGAGATAGGAGGTAACTTATTATGTTACAGGGTGTTACGAGTAGAAAATTTGCGGAGTCAATCCAGAAATCGCTGAAACATGCCCCGGTTACCGCGATTTTGGGGCCGCGCCAGTGCGGGAAGACTACGCTCGTAAAGAGCATATCCGAAGGCAATGACAAGTTTATCTTGCTGGACTTGGAGCGCCAGGGGGATCTAAACCTGCTGCAGGATGTCGAACGGTTCTGCGACATGCACTCCGACAAAACAATTTGTCTGGACGAGATTCAAAACGCGCCCGAGCTTTTTCCCATGCTGCGCTGCATCATTGATAAAAACCGGCGAAACGGGATGTTCATAATCCTTGGCTCAGCCTCGCCGAATCTGCTCAGGCAGTCAAGTGAGTCGCTCGCGGGGCGGATAAGGTATATCGAGATGACCCCGTTCCAGATGGACGAAGTACGCGAATTCTCAAATTCGAGCGATAATTTGTGGAGCAGGGGCGGGTTCCCGTTGAGCTTTCTGGCGGACAGTGATGAGGAGTCATTCGACTGGCGGGAGAATTACATAAGAACCTTTTTAGAGAGGGATATCGTCCAATTAGGATTTAACGCCGGCGCTAATCAAATGCGGCGGATCTGGACAATGTTCGCCCACTACAACGCCGCCGTGTTGAACCGCTCCAAAATCGGCGAATCCCTCGGCGTGTCCCACCATACGGTAAATCACTACATTGATATTCTGGTGGATACGTTTATGCTGAGGGTACTGCCGCCGCTCGAAGCGAATCTCAAAAAACGGTTGGTGAAGTCGCCCAAAATCCTGTTCAGGGACAACGGGGTCCTGCACTACCTGCTGAACATAAAAAATTACGAAGAACTCTTCGCCCACCCCTATTACGGCGCGTCGTACGAGTCGTTTGCCATAGAGCAGATTCTATCGGGGATAAACCGGTGCGGCAGGTACGAAGCGTATTTTTACAGATCCCATAAGGGCGAGGAGATAGACCTGATTCTGGATAATCAAAAAGAGCTGGTAGCGGTGGAAATCAAATCCTCAACCGCCCCCCACATCGCCAAAGGCTTTTTCACGGCAATCGAGGAGCTAAAGATAAAACACGCGTTCATCGCCGCCCCGGTCGAAAGAGTCTACCCCGCAGGCGAAAACGTTTTGGTCTGCGGCCTTGAAGAGTGCATTGAGAGGGTGGCCGCGATTTTGGGGTAAAGCGCCCGCGCGTTCGACGTAACCGGGAGGAACCGGAACAATTTCGCAAAGGAAAAATCCGATTCGAATGATTCCGAAAACCCGTTATCCCCGGCTGTACTAAGGTTTAACCCGGCGTTTGCAGCGATTTTTCGCGGGGCGGGGATTGAGTGATTTTTTGATTATTTTTGGAATAGCCGTTTACCAAATATTATAATTATTTAATCTTGGGATTTATAATAAATTACATACTTGATAAAGCCGGCAAGTTTAAATCACCCTTAACCCTGTGAAGGCGGTGGGACAGCGTCCATGGCCGAAGATTCATCGCAAGAAAAGAGCGAAGCCCCAACAGCTAAAAAGCGGGAGGATACCCGCAAGAAGGGGAACGTGGCCAAAAGCACGGATATCAACTCCGTGTTCGTGCTTCTGGCCGCCATCTTCATGCTGCGCATTTCCGGGCCGTGGATGCTTGAGTCGTTTGAGATGAGCCTGCGCGACTGTATGGAGATGTTTTCGATTACAGATATGAGCGTGCAGCGGCTGATAAAGATAGGGCAGGATTCGATTATTCTGACTATAAAGCTCATGCTGCCGATTCTGGGTGCGGTGTTTTTGGCCGGGCTTATCGCCAACCTCATACAGATCGGGTGGCTCATCACCTTTGATCCCATCATGCCCAAGCTTTCAAAGATAAACCCGCTTAGCGGGATCAAGCGCCTGTTCTCTCTCCGCTCTGTTATCGAGACGGTCAAGAATATCCTCAAGATCATCATCATCGGCTACATCGCCTACATAACCATAAAGAGCGAGTACGAGATACTTATAGCGCTTGCCGACGCTTCCGTCGCGGCTATCTGGAACTTCATACTCGTCTCCACCTTCGACATATTCATCCGCACCGCCCTTGTGCTTATAGTCATTGCCATTGCCGACTACTCCTACCAGCGGTACGACCACGTTAAGAAGATCAAGATGACGCATCAGGAGATAAAGGAGGAGCACAAGCAGATGGAGGGAGACCCGAAGGTCAAGGGGCGCATCCGCCGCCTGCAGATGGAGATGTCTCAGCGCCGCATGATGGACTCGGTGCCGCAGGCCTCGGTGGTGGTGACGAACCCGACGCACCTTGCCATAGCGCTGCGCTACGACGCGGCGAAGGACGAGGCTCCGGTGGTGGTGGCCAAGGGGGCCGACGCGGTGGCGCAGCGGATAAAGAAGGTTGCGCTGGAGAACGACATCCCCGTGCGCGAGGACGTCGCGCTCGCCCGCGCCCTCTACCCAAAGGTGGAGGTGGGCATGGTCCTCCCCGCCGAGTTCTGGAACGCCATAATCTCGATTCTGGTAGAGATCGCGAACATGAAAAACCGGGCGGCGTAAGGGTAAGGGGTAAATGGGTGTTCGGCGATGTGGATGACAACCCCCAATTTCCAGCTATAGGGACGGGCCCTGCTATCTGCAGCGCGGCGCCGGATATCAAGAAATTTTGATATTTTCCTTGATATTAATAATATTATTATATATATTATATACGTATAGCTGTCATAGGGACGGTTATCGGCTATATCGGTAAGGGGATTATGAATACACCGGCAGGGGCCGCGCTCGGCGGTAGTGTGGGCGCGATTACGAACTTTTTGATGAATGTCGGCAAGCACCGCGACCTCATGGTCGTTATCGGTGTCATCAGTATTGTCGTCATCCTCGTCATCCCCGTGCCTACGTTTTTCATAGACATACTGCTCACGCTCAACCTCTGCATCGCGCTTCTGATCCTCCTTGTTTCCATGTACACAAAGGAGTCGCTGGAGTTTTCGGTGTTCCCCGCGCTGCTGTTGACTATTACGCTGTTTCGGCTGTCGCTCAACGTGGCCACGCTGCGCCTGATTCTGGGGTCGAACCCCCCCTACGCGGGGCAGGTCATCGACACATTCGGCGGGTTTGTCACGGGGGATAACATCGTCGTCGGCGTCATCATATTTCTGATATTGGTGTTGATCAACTTCATCGTCATCACCAAGGGCGCGGGCCGTATAGCCGAGGTTGCCGCGCGCTTCACGCTCGACGCCATGCCCGGCAAGCAGATGGCGATTGACGCCGACCTCAACGCGGGGCTCATAAACGAGGAGCAGGCGCGTTCGAGGCGCGAGAAGATTTCGCGCGAGTCGGAGTTCCACGGCGCTATGGACGGCGCGTCCAAGTTCGTGCGCGGCGACGCCATAGCCGGCATCATCATCATCATCGTCCAGATCGTGGGCGGGTTCATCATAGGCGTGGCTATGAACGGCATGAACTGGGAAGAGGCGATACAGGCCTACACGCGCCTGACGATCGGCGACGGCCTGATGTCGCAGATCCCCGCGCTCATGATTTCGGTAGGCGCCGGCATGATAGTCAGCCGCTCCGCCTCCGAGGGCAACCTCGGCATGGAGATAACTAACCAGCTCTTCGCCAACCCTAAGGTGATGTGGGTAGCCGGCGCGCTGATGACGATATTCGCGCTAATCCCCGGATTCCCCAAGCCGCCGTTTATCATTCTCGGCGGCGCCTGTTTCGCCATAGCTTATGTGACCACGCAGCGCGCCAAAAGTATCGCCTCCGAGGCCAAAGCCTCCGAGGCCGCGCATCAACAGACGGATCAGCAGGCCGCAAAGCCGAAAGATGAGCCGGTAGAGAGCTACCTGCACGTAGACCCGATGGAACTCGAAATCGGCTACGGGCTGATACCCATCGTAGACGCCAAGCAGGGCGGGGATTTGCTTGAGAGGATAACGCATATACGCAAGGTGCTGGCTACGGAGCTTGGCATCATCATCCCGCCAATACGCATAAGGGACAACATACAGCTCACGCCGAACGAGTACAAGATAAAGATCCGCACCGTGGTGGTTGGCAAGGGGGAACTGATGAGCGGCGCGTACCTCGCTATGGATCCCGGCACGGCGACCCGCAAGATACGCGGCGTGCCCACGGTAGAGCCGGCGTTCAACCTGCCGGCGATATGGATCACCGAGAGCCAGAAGAGCGACGCCGAGGTGGCAGGCTACACGGTGGTCGAGCTGCCCGCGGTTCTGGCCACGCACCTCACCGAGACCATAAAGAAGCACTCGCACGAGATACTGACCCGCCAGAACGTCAAGACGCTGGTCGACAACATAGGCGAGCAGGGGTCGGCGGTGATTGAGGAGCTGATACCGAGGCTGATGACGCTCGGTGACGTACACAAGGTGCTGCAGAACCTGCTGCGCGAGCGGGTTTCTATAAGGGACCTGATGCTGATACTGGAAACGCTTGCGAACGTGGCGGCGCGCACCAAGAACAGCGACGTGCTGACGGAGTACGTGCGCAACGCCCTCGCGCCGCAGATCTGCGAGATATACAAAAACGACGAGGGTGTCATCCCCGTCATAACGCTTGACCCGAACCTTGAGGCGAAGCTTGAGGGCGCGATTCAGGAGAGGGATGGCGTGTTCCACTTCTCGCTCTCGCCGGTAGACGCCAGCCGCATACTTGAGGCGCTCGGCGAGCAGATAGAACTCGTGAAGCAGGTGGGCGAGTACCCGATACTGATATGTTCGCCGACCGTGCGCCCGCAGCTCAAGAGGCTGACGGAGACCAACTTTCAGGAGCTTGTGGTGCTGTCGTACAACGAGATCGTCGCCGGGGTGGAAATTCGGTCGTTGGGGATGGTATCAACGGAGGGCGCGTAGGGCGGGTTTGGGATACGCTTTGTATATGGGGATGGTATCGATAAATAATGTGTACGGGTGGATTCCGGTCCCTCCGTATATGAGGATGAGGGGGCGGGGGATTGGTTATGCGAGCGGGTTGCGGGGTGTCATTAATTATAAGGACTGATATAAATGCGCATTAAAACGTACGTTACGAAGAGCCTGCGCGAAGCGTATGAGCTTATCAAGAATGAGCTCGGCGACGATGCCGTGGTGATCTCTCAGGAGACGCTCAACAAGGTGCTGGGCGGCAAGGAGTACCGCGTGGTAGCCGGCGTGGACGAGAACGCTTCGCCCGCGAAGTCGCCCGCGTTCCCGCCGCTCAAGGTCTCCGGCCCCGCCGATTCCGGCATATATGGCCGCCCCCGCCAGACGGTGTCGTCCATTGTCGACCCGCCTAAGCCCGAAATGCCGGACCCCGCGTTCCCCGAGCCGGTGGTGAGGCCGTATGCGCCGCCGCGCCACGACCCGTTTGGTGGCCAGCAGCAGGAGCGGGGCGACTTCGCCGGCCAGAGCCAGCCGCGCCACACAAAGACCGGCGCGTTCCCGTCCACGGTCAAGGGGCTAAACGAGATATCGGAGATAAAGGCCGATGTCAACGAGCTTAAGGATCTGGTGAAGACGATATTGGAGAACGCGGTGTCGGCTCCCGCTCCCGCGCCGTCGGCCCCTCCCCCTGCCGCCCACGCATTGCCGGAGCAGCCCCGCTTCGCAATGGCCGGCGACAGCGGCTGGGACGCGTTTGTCAAGCGGCTTGTCGACTCCGAGGTAAAGCCGGATATAGCTAAGAGATTGGTCAACAACGTCCGCGGCAACTCGCAGCTTACGGACATTGAGCTCGAACATAAGCTTGAGGCCGCGCTCGGCGAGCAGTTCCCGGTCTCCGGCCCGCTCAAGGTGAAAAAGGGCGAGCCGCTTATTGTGGCGTTTGTGGGTCCCACCGGCTCCGGCAAAACCACGACTCTTGCCAAGCTTGCCGCGCACTGCTGCTTCAACAAGAGTCGCAAGATATCGCTCATAACCTCCGACACCTACAGGATCGCCGCGATCAGCCAGCTGCAGACGTTTGCCGACATCGTGCGCGTGGGCCTGCAGGTTGTCTTCTCGCCCGACGAGATTCCGGACGCGCTCGCCGCCTGCGGGGACAGCGAGGTCATATTCGTCGACACGGCGGGAAGGAGCCAGCGCAACACCGAGCACATGGACGAGCTCAAGCAGCTGGTAAACGTGCTGCGCCCCGATGAGACGCACCTCGTGCTGAGCGCGACCACAAAGGACTCGGACCTTATCGACATGGCGAACAAGTACCGCGGTGTGCGGGTCAACAGGCTGCTGTTTACGAAGCTCGACGAGACGACGAAGCTCGGCAGCATCTTTAACGCAGTAAGCGAGCTGGCCATACCGGTGTCGTACTTTACGGCGGGGCAGAGCGTGCCGGATGATATCGAGCTGGCGCAGGCGGGCAAGTTTGTAAAGAGGCTGATGGAAGGGCGTGCAATGTAGGGGCGCGATTTATCGCGCCCGCCAACGCAGGGGATATACGGAAAGGATGTATGTTGTGAGCGATCAGGCTCAAAAATTGCGCGAAATGGCGGAATCCGCCGATATAAAGCCGTCGATGCCGTCTAAGAAGGCGGACCGCGGCGGCTGCGTGAGCATTGCCGTGACGAGCGGCAAGGGCGGGGTGGGCAAGACCACGCTCTCCATCGCGCTCGCGGCGAGCCTGGCAAAGCTGGATAAGAGGGTGCTGCTGATGGATGTCGATTTGGGCCTCGCGAACATCCACATACTGCTTGGGATCGCCCCGCGCTTCAACATATCGCACGTGGTCCGGGGCGAGTGCGCCATGGCGGATATCGTGGTCGAGGTCGCGCCGGGGGTATGTCTGGTGCCGGGGGCGTCGGGGCTTGAGCAGCTGGCCAATCTGGACGCGGGGCGTCTTGAGCGCCTGCGCATGGATTTTATGGGGCTTGAGGCCAGCTACGACTACCTGCTCATGGACACCGGCGCCGGCATAGGCACGCTTGTGACAGGTTTTGCCCGCCACGCGGACCTCGTCCTTTTAGTGATGACGCCAGACCCGTCGTCTCTGGCCGACGCCTACGCGATAGTGAAAGTTTTGGGCGAAAAGGGTACAGACAGGATAGCGGTTGTGGTAAATACGGTGGCAAACGAGCGTGAGGGGGCCGAAACGTTTGGCCGGCTAAATACGATGGTTGAAAAATATTTGAAAAAAGAGGTCGAGTTATGTTCTATATTACCAAATGACCGCGATACCCTGCGCCTTGGCCGTTTGCAGGCGCATTTGGGCGAGCAGTCGGCGGACAGCCGCTTCTACAAGCTCGTTTCGATGCTGGCGCAAAAGATCGCCGGCGGCGGAGTGGCGCCCGGCGGCAGCGGCGGATTTTTCGGACGATATTTCAAAGGAGCTGTAAATGGCAAAAAAAGATGATGAGCGCGAAGACGAAGACGAAGACGAAGAAGAAATCTCCGGTGAAGAGGCCTCCAGAAGCAAGGCTGCGGCTATGGTTTTGTGGACTAAGCGCCTGGCGTTCTTTTTGGGCTTCTGTGCTTTTGTTGTAATGTTTTTGGTAAGTTACGATTTCGAGAATTATTTTGATACTATGGTCATTGTCATAGCGACGATGAAGGGGTTCGCCGCCTCGCTGGTGTTTTGGTTAGTCGGGCTGATCCTCGGCAACATATTTTTGAAAGGGCTGATTACCGATATCCCGGTCAATCATGAGCACCTTATTGACGGCGGGCTGCTGCAGCGTATATATTTATACCAGCAGCGCCTCAACTACGATCAGGACGGGAACGTGATACAGGTAGACCCGCGGACCGATACTATCGTCAGAAGCGTTAAAAAGTAGCGGCGGAGATTATATTATGAATAATAACCATAAATACATAAACCGAAAGGGCGGGCGCTGTTTGCCCGCCGGGGTTTTTATGGGTAATAATCGTAAAGATATACACACGAACGGGGTACGTTAATGCTTGGATTGGAAAATCTGTGGCGTGAATTCAAGGAGACAGGGTCCAAGGTCGCCAAGGACAAACTGCTCGTGGAGTACGCACACCTCGTAAAGTACACGACGCAGCGCCTCGCGGTGAACCTGCCGGCTTCGGTCGACCGCGACGACCTGTACGGCGCGGGGATTTTGGGGCTCATAAAGGCGGTGGACACGTTCGAGCCGGAGCGCGGGTTCAAGTTCGAAACCTACGCCGGGCACAAGATACGCGGGGCCATCCTCGACGAGCTGCGCGCGCTCGACTGGGTGCCGCGCTCGGTGCGCCAGAAGTCGCGTGAACTGCAAAAGACATTCACAAGGCTCGAAAACAGGCTGGGCCGCTCCCCGTACGACGACGAGGTCTGCAAGGAACTGGGCGTTACGATCGAGGAGTACGAGCAGATACTGAACGAGGTCACCCCAACAACTATAGTCTCCATGGACGAGACGTCGTCGGACCCGTTTTCCGACTCCAGAGACCTGAAGATGTCTGACCAGATAGAGGATCCCGACAGCGTGAACCCGCTGAAGGATCTGGGCTTCGGCGAGATAAAGGAACTCCTGAAAAGCGCAATCGCCGACCTGCCGGAAAACGAGCGCATAGTCGTGGCGCTGTACCACTACGAGGAGCTGACGCTCAAGGAAATAGGCGTGGTGCTCAACCTGACCGAGAGCCGCGTGAGCCAGATACACTCGAAAGCTATGATGAAGCTGCGCGCGAGGCTGCTCCAGAAATTTGAGCCGTGAGGGCGCGGCTGATTTTGGAATGACTCGCCGCAATAAGGCGGCGTAATATAATTATAGAGGTGGGCTGTTTTCGCCCGCTGTCTGTAAACACAGTAAACGGGAGTACGGTTATGAACGGCATCAATGCCAATATTCCGGTGATGAACATGCCGCAGGTGACCAGCCAGCAGTCAGAGGTCGTGCGCGCGCCCATGGCCCACCAGCAGCAGAACGCCGACACCGTCCGCGACAATTTCGACCACCAGATGCGCATAGCCAGAGGGGCGGAAGAGGCCGAGGGCAAAAATATAAACCCCGAAGACAAGCGGGAGCAGGAGCGCAAAGGCAAGAAACGCCTCCCGGACGACGAGAACGGCGGCGATGAGGAAAACGATGATATGCCGCCGGAAGTAATGGTCCAAATGACCGACAACGGCAGGCTGGTAGACTTAGAGGCGTAATGGAGAGCAAAACGGTAAACCCCGAAAGAATACGGAAAGTGGCGCAGAGCGTTATTGGCCTGCCCACCCTGCCCACCGTCATATCAAAAATGCTCCAGATGATAGACAGCAAAAGGGCTTCCGCCGACACACTTGCGCGGCTGATATCCACCGACCAGGCGCTTACGGCAAAACTGCTCAAACTCGCCAACTCCGCCTACTACGGCTACTCCAGAGAGATATCCACGGTTAATATGGCCATCATCGTGCTTGGGTTTAACACGGTAAAGGATATGGGCCTGTGGCTCTCCGTTTTCGACGCCTTCAAGAACTCAAACTCCGGCGCTGTGGGGTTCGACGCGGTCAAGTTCTGGGAGCACAGCGCGGGGTGCGGCGTGGCGTCGCGTATGCTGGCCAAAAACACCGGCTCCCGCTACGCCGGCGAGGCTTTCGTGGCCGGTCTGCTCCACGATATGGGCAAAATGATCCTGAACCAGTACTTCGCCCCTGAAATGGCCGAATCGCTAAAACTGGCGCAGGAGGCCGAAATGGACATAGACGCCGCCGAGATGGAGGTCCTTGGCGTAAGCCACGGCCAGATAGGCGCCTGGCTCGCCGAAAAATGGAATCTGCCCGACATAATCTGCGATACCGTAAAACACCACCACGACCCGTGGAACGCCTCGTCGGACCCCGCCTTCGTGGCGCACATCACGGTGGCCGACACCCTCTGCCACCTCACGCAAACCGGTGACTCCGCCAGAAACGCCCCGCCAAAGTACGACGAACGCCTCTGGAACATATTCGCCGACGCATTGGTGCCCATAGACGAAATAGACCTCGAAAGCCTCCAGTCAGACTTCCTGGTCGAATACGGAAAATCCGAAGCCTACTCCTCGGTAATCAAAACCGACGGCCTCAACGGGATTATGTAAAAAATTTGCTTTTGGGGAGGGAATATAGTATATTATGGATAGAGAGTGGGTAGTGCTATGGACTTACTGGATTTAATCCGTAATGAAGAAAATATAAGAACGCTCGTTCTTCTCGTAGCGGCGTTTACGGGTTTTATTTGGCTTAAAATAGGTTTGCAAAATGATATTAAGGCGGAATTTGCGGCCTATGGCAAGAAAATGGACGATAGGTTCAATAATTTTCACTCTATGCTAAAAAAAAACGATTTCGCCCATCTGAATAGAACTATAAAGGAGATGACGTTCGTCCTCGAAAAGAACAATTTTCTTAACGCCGAGGACAAAAAACACATAGACGCGCGCTTAGACGACTAAACTGCCCTCATAGCTCAGTTGGATAGAGCACAGGTTTCCTAAACCTGGGGTCGCAAGTTCGAACCTTGCTGGGGGTATTTATCAAGCCCTGTAATATCAGTATGTTACAGGGCTTTTTTTATTCCCGAATTTATTTACTGCTGCGCCAAACTTTATATATCATTTATTGGCTATTTTATGCCAACTATAAGCAAAATGTAAGCATCCTGCACACACGCCTCTGGTATCCATCCCAAAATCGGAATACTATACCTTTTAGAAGAGATACGGGCAGCCTATGCTCCCGAATTGCTCCCAGAAGCCTTTCCCGCTCTTCCTCGGTGAGGTAGTAGCGGTCGCGGGGTGTCTCTCACTTAGCGGGGGAATACCATTACAATATACCGCCGGAATATCACCTCATTGTTCCGAAGTCGGTTCGTTTCTGTACAAGCTAAAGTAATAAGGACTCCACCCGAAATTTCCATGGAATTCCCCTCGTAAATAAGGCGATACGATACCATCAGGCGACATATCGTCTTCATCAAATCCGGCAAAAAATGTCCATACTGTTCTATCGTTATATATGTCGAGATCAAATTCATAATACGGGTCCACCATTCACTATCCAATTCTCGACCTATTACACCTTCACCTATACCAATAAGTAATTGCCTTACTTGCGGGAGCAAAAGTGCAATACATATGAACACCGCAAACAGCAATTACGTCAAAAATACGTTCCATCAATTTCTTTTCACTCATTTTCCTTCACCTGTCACCGCTGTTTGTCCTGACTTCCGCCGTTATCGCTATCTTTTGTCGTAAGATTTATCCTATCTTCACAATATAATATGTTGTCAGCATTAGAAGCAAGTATTTTTGTGCCTTGCAGCATCTCCTCTCCGGCGCCGGGCGGAGATTTCTTTAGTTAAACTCTTTTGACGCGCAGTTAATGGAAGACGACCGCATGGTAATCTTTTTAATAGGCATCTTGTCTTTAAGAAGCGCGTGAAATAGTTCGCAAAGGTTTTCACAAGTTGAAACCTTTTTTGTTACCACGATCCTGTATTCCGGGTACGACCAGGCAAGGGCATGGTCTATTTTTTTTAGCGGTACGCAGTGCTCAGGGTCGTTGGTAATTCCGTGTTTTTTATATGTTTCGAGGACTGCGTCAAGGAGCGGGTCGCCCTCCTGAAACAACGTGGCGTGGTGAAAGTGGTCCAAGACCTCCCATGCTTTCTTCTGCCCGTCTTTGCAGGCGTGCGCATACCCTGTTACAGGGTCTACGGTGTCTTCCAGCTCAATGGTCAAAAGGCCGGAGTGCCCGTGCAAATGTTTTGCCTCTCTGGGCCAATTCATAAACCTGTGCGCGTACTGAAAGTCAAGAGTAACGACTGACGTGTATTTATTGCTCATCTTCCCCCCCTTATTTGGGATATTTATATATTAGACTATTCCTATTATATATGATAGATTATGGGCGCGTGGGATTTCAAGAGTTGGCCATTGATTTTTTCAAATACCGCGAAACGTTGGGATAAATCATAATAAACGGCAAATTTCCTGTCACCCCCACCGTCAGGCCAGCGCCTTCAGTTCCCTCAGCTTGTACTTCAGGAACATTATCTCCTCGCTGGCATCTTCCTGCGCCCTGTCTAACCCGCCTTGCTTTTCGCCCTGCATTTGCGCCAGATTGTCAGTTATCTCCCGGTATCCGGCGGCGATTGTCTGCCGCATGCTTTCCCATGCCGCGTCGGCGAGCGCCTTTGCCTGTTTTACCGCGGTGTCGACGTTTTTCGCTATGGCTTCGGCGCAGAGCGGCTCGTAGAACTCCCGTATCGCCTCGAAGCGGTCGTACTTTTTGCGGAAGACATCCATCACCTGCGGCTGCGGCTGCGGGAAGGCGGCGGAGTCGAAGGCTGCGCGGATGCCGGCTGTGCTGATTTCTAAGCGGTTCGCGAGCGCTTCCGGGTCGGTCGGCTTTTGGGCGGCGTCTGCCGGCTGCCCTGAGTACTTCTTTTGCAGCTTTGTGAGCGTAAGGGCGTGGCGGAGGGCCAGCGAGCGGATGGATTTGTTGGCCATATCCAATATTGTGCTTAACAGCTGCGAGCCGAGGTCGTCGGCGTGTTTTGGCAGCAGTGTGGAGGCGACAGTCGCGGCCTCGGAGGGGAAGTATTTGTCGGTCAGGAGGGCGTCGAGGGCTTTTTTCATGGACATATTGTATGATTCGAGGTTTTCGTCTGTCCACGCGGCGCTCTTAGCGTTGAATTCGCCCTTTTCGGCGGCGCACTTTTTGAGTTGCGTTTCCGCTTCGAGGTCTAGGTAGTGTATTGCGCCGGAGATGCCGCCTATTTCGTCCTTCGCGCCGGATATGGGGGCCTGCAGGGCGTTCAGTTTCTTTTCCAGCAGGGCCTTTATTGCCGCCGTGGCCTCGGCGTACTTCTCATGCAGCGCCTCGGAGAGGGTGAAGTACTTCTCGCGGATCATGAAGTCGAGCACCTCACTGCGTACGGCGTCGAGCCCGCTGCCCTCCTCGTACCCTTTTATGGCGCTTGTGTGGTATAGCGAGGTATCGGGCGGGAAGCCGAGGTCTTTGGTCAGTATGTTGCGGATGAACCTGTCTACCTCGCTGAGCCCCTCCGGTGTGAGCAGGTCTACCTTGTTGAGGATGAAGTACAGCTTGGGCACCCGGTCTTTTACGTGCCTGAGGAAGTCCATCTCCGTCTGGGTCATGGGCGGGTCGGCGGAGAGGAGGAAGATGGCGGCGTCGCACTCTATAAGGAGGTCGAGGGTGGTCTGCGTGTTGTGCAGGTGGGTGGAGCCGAACCCCGGCGTGTCGATGAGCGCCGTCCCGTTTATGAGCAGGTCGCTGTTGCAGGTGACGGTGGCGTCGCGTACGCAGAAGACGTTTTTGGGGTTGCTTTCCTCGGCTACATACTGCCGCAGGGTGGTCTCCATATGCTCTACAGAGCCATCGTCAATGAGGTCGGCCTTGCCGTCGGTGAACCGGATTTTGCACTGCTGGCGGGGGCCGTATTCTATTACGGTGGGGACTGATGTGAGCGGCAAAACCGACGCCGGCAGGGCCTTCATGCCCAAAAGGGCGTTTATGAAGGTGCTCTTGCCGCGGTTGAACTGCCCCAGCACGGCGAAGTGGAGCCGGCCCCCGGAGAGGCGTGTCTGGAGTTCCGCGAGCTGGGCGCGGTACTGCGCGAAGTCCGCCGGCAGGGTGTCGCAGAAGGCCAGGGCGCGCCTGACGGTCTCGTCAAATGACAGCGGTTCGCTCTCGGTAGTGGCTGTTTTTTGCTGTATCGCCATGGTATGTGAAATATACTATAATGTATGTGGAAAAAAAAATTTGATTTTTGCGTATACCATAAATTATATTTTATGTACGTATAATTTTTTTATTTTATATTTAGTTGTACCACGTAAGAGGAGGAAAGAGGTAGATGAAAACTCTGGAACAGAGGATTCAGGAGAGGGCCTACGAGATTTGGGAAAAACGCACGGCGGCTGGTTTGCCTGACGCGAACCACTCGGAGCAGAACTATTTTCTGGCCATGCAGGAGATTATGGCTGAGGAGAAACTGGTCAAGGCCAAAACAATGTCTGTCAGCGTTGCAGATACCGCCGTAAAGCCGGTACCCGCGCCTGCACATACGCCTAAGGCGGCTGCGCCCGCCCCTGCGCCAAAGGTCGAAGAGAAGAAGGCTGCGCCTGTTGTCGTTGCCGCTCCGGCCAAAAAGGCTGCCGCTCCGGTCAAAAAGGGCTCCAAGAAGTAATTACGGTTCGGTCCCCGTTCACAAAATGGGGGCCAAATACCGTACTTGCCGCCCTTGTTCCCGCTGTGCACGCCGTCTTATGTCATGCCCATAGTTCGTGCTATCTCCGCAAATTCGCCGCAAATCAGCCGTGCTGCCACGGCATAGTCCTGAAGGCGTCGTCAAGGATTACTAGTTTCACGGCGTTGTCCCGCAGGGCCTGCCCGTACCCCTCTATGCCCGCCTCTTCCGGCTCAAACTCCACGTACGCACTGCCTAAAGTGTGCAGGTAGTGGGAGTCGGACGCGCTCACCGCCGTGTAGCCCTTAACCAAATTGAACGACTTCTCCCGCATGGCCCCCGCCCGCGACAGCTCCGTCGCCGAGAACTCGCCGCTGAGGAACCCCAGCTGCGATATCACGCTGAAGCACGGCTTGTCCACGTGTGCGGCAATGAACAGCCCGCCGAGCGCGAACACATGCTGGCGCAACTGGTCTATGGTAAGCCCGCACGCCACCCCAAGGTATCGCTCCTCAAACCCCTCAACCTCGTCCTCCTCGTTGACCAGTACCTGATCGCCGAATTTGTCGGGGTTGTTTTCTATATCCGGCAGCTTCCCGTACACTATCCGCCCAAGCTCCATCGCCGCGCCGACCTCTCCGAACAGGCATACGATGTGCGCCTCCTCCGCGGTGGTGACCTCCATACCCGGAAAGAAGAGTATCCCGTTGCGCTCGCAAAGGTTCGCCATGGCGGCGCAGTTGCCGGCGGAGTTGTGGTCGGTGAGGGCAAGGCAGTTGATCCCCACCTCCATAGCCCGCGCGACAATAGCGCTCGGCGCCATATCTAACGAGGCGCAGGGGGACAGGCATGAGTGTACGTGAAGATCAGCCTTGTACAGCATAATTAATCCGGTTTTGAGTTTGAAGTGTGGAGTTTGGAGTTAAAACCGGGGCGCGGGACGCGTTTTTTGACGTTAATTCCACACCCAGCGCTCCAAACTCCACACTCTTCATAATCAACGGTTAATCTGCATATATACCGAATGCGACGTCTCGAACTGGTTTTTTTCGGTCTGCATGATGGCGACCTTTTCCCGCTCCGCTGCCGCGAGCATGTCGGGCACGACCGGGTGGCAGTTGCAGATGATTATCACCGCCGCCTCAACATGGGTGGCGACCGCGACTGTGTTGACGTGCGCCTGAATGGTTATAAGCGCGCACCCCTCCTCGGCGTTGGCCATTACATCGCTGAGGAGGTCGGAAGTGTACCCGCTGGAGACCTCTTTCTCCTCCCCTGCGGGCTGTACGATTTTCGCGCCGAGAGCGGCGGCCAATTCTTTTACGTTCATTCTACGCATCCTTTGTTGAAGATATGATTAATTTCTGCGGACGGCGTTGATATGCCGCGCCGCGCTACTGTTTACCTATGAATACCGATGCCCGTTCCATCTCCGCCCCGATCTCCGCTGCCGCCTCAGTCAGGTCGCGCGCGCTCAGGCCCACCATACGCGCCTTTTGTTCGAGGGAGGCGGCCGTCTCCCGCACCGCGTCCTCGTCGTTCTCGTCTATCTCGCTCAGGGTGTCGGCGAGGTGGCAGATCATCACCGAATCCGCGCAGATCGTCGCCTCTTCCGGCTCGTGGTGGCAGACTAACGGCTGCTCGATCTCGTCCGGCAGCGACCACGACCCGGTCAGCCACGAGGCCACGTCGCAGTGAGTGTACCCCAAAACGTCCCGTTCGGCCTCAAAGATCGACACGCCGTTTGTCCGCGCGTGGTTCAGCGCCTTGTGGAAGTCCTGGTTCAGGTACTGCTCCATAACCACCTTGCCCACGTCGTGCAGAAGCCCGGCGCAGAACGCCTCCTCCGGGTCAAGCGCGAAGGTCCGCCGCCGCCGGTGCGCCAGAAGCCGCGCTATAACCGCGCATCGCAGCGAGTGCTTCCAGAAGGCGTTTCGGTCGAAAGAGGCGCCGTCCTCGTCATCCTCCCGCGTGAACATATCAAAGACCGTAAGGCTCAGGACCATGGTTTGGATGATCTTGAAACCGAGTATGACTACGGCGTTGTTCAGGGTATTTATGCTCTTGGGTATGCCGTAAAAAGCGCTGTTGGCCAGCCGTAACACTTTGGCGCTCAATGAGATATCTTGCGATACGAGCGCGGCCACCGTGTCGGCGGAGGTGTTAGGCGAGTTCACGATCTGCATCAGGCGCGAGGCGATATGCGGCAGCGTCGGCAGATTCGCTATTGTCTTTATACGGTCCTGAAGTTCTTCAAGATTGTAATTCATACGGCGTCCCGGCATAGATTTTGTTTCGGTTCCTGATCTCCTCTATAATAATATTGTATCATTGTGGCGGGGGAAAGTCAAAATATTAACATTAATTTCCCCCCGCCGGGCGGGAAATTGGTATCGCTTTTTGCGATGATACTTTATCATAATATATATATATTAATTAAAATTCGAATTCCGCCACCTCTATTTTTTTGTCGCCGCTTTTATTTGCGGCAGACAGTTGCAGCGATACGGCCTGACGCTGTTCGGTATTGTCGGCGTATTTTGTGTAAATCTCCGCCATAACGGTTGTAGGCCCGGCAGCCGCGAATTCGCGGGAGCTGTAATAATTTACATAGACCCGGTATTTCCCCTTTACCGCTTTCTTCAAAAGGAACTGCTCAGGGCCGTAACCGCTCACGTTGTCGTGGCTTATGCGGCCGCCTATCTTCGTCCGCTGGTTGGCGTAGTAGCAATCCTCGCCGTTCGGGTCTTTCACGTACATGTCTATGATGGTGTTGTCCTTATTCCAGTTCATAACCACGCGGATGTCAACGGGCGTGCGCTGTATCAGGCGCCCGTCAATTTTTGAAATATCCAGCTTAGGGTTTTTGGCGATTAAATTGTTCATCTCCGTAACCACGACCTCCTCTATGCCGCGGCTGCGCCAGACGGTATTTGCCGGGTAGCTCCTTGTTATTACCCCGTAGAGCGAGTCGAGCGCCGCCTGCGCCTCGCCGTTGTCGGCAAGGGCCAGCGCGTAGTCGCGGTAACTCTGCGGCTCTATGGGGCGCCACTGTATCACCTTGAAGCATACAAACTTCTGTAGCCCGTGCTCTTTGTACTCTTTAAGGCGGTAGCCGAGCATGCGATAGAGCGAAGCGTCCTCAAGCTCCAATTCGGCGATAGACGTAAGTACGCGGAGCGCTGTTTCCCTTTCGCCGAGTTTATAGAACCAGTCCGCCATATCAAAATAATAGGCGGGGGAGTTGGCGTAGTCACCCCTTGCTTTCAGATATATTTGATAATCATCGGCGCTCCTGCCTGTCAACATTTTCAGATAATCGGTATCTTTCCTTATCGGTTTAAGCGTGATAACCGGCCCGGATTTTATTTCACCTCTTGCCTTAGAGCCGCCGGGGCCGCCGGAACTTCCCAATAATCCTCCCAACACATCGCCTGTTCCGCCGCCGCTCCCGCCGAACCCTGATGCGTATCCCGATCCGTACCCTATCCCGGCCACGCCCTTGCGTCCCACGCCGCCGTCGCCGCCGGATCTTAGGCCGCCCATACCGGAGAGGACAGCGTCTATATCCGAAGCGAAGCCGCCATTGCCTAAGATGTCGTCCCCGGCAGAGCTATTACCATTGGACAGCCCGGAAACTATGCCGAGCGCGCCTTCCTTAATGATTGTAGCGCTGGGATCGCCGCCGCCCTGAGATCCGAAGGCGCCTGAATTTTTGGCGGGCGTGAGCTGCTTTTTGGCGGGTTGATTGTTATCAGGCGCGGGGTACTTGGGCCTGGGCGGCGTAAAGTCGGTGTTCCACCACGTTTTTACCGTTGCTACCGACGCCAGCGCCTCGTTTAGCATATTGCGCTGTGCCGGCTCGCGGTTCCACGTACGCTCTCTTGTCTTATGCCGCTGATATTGGGCGAGCAATTCGGGCTCGGAGGCCGGCGGCTCTATGTTGTAACGAACGTAGTCGCTGATTAATTCAAGCACCATCAGCGAGGTGTTCCGCGTGACAATGCCGAACTGCGCGCCAAGGCCGGTAAGCTCGTCGCGGTTTTTCTCGTACTCCAGGTCAAGCTCCGCGATCTTCTTTTGCGCCCAAATCTTATATATGTTTCCGCGGCTGTCAGCCCTGTTCGCGTCTAATTTTACCCGCACGCTCTTTTCAACCTTGTCCCCAAACCCAAAAAGCAAAGTCAGCTCCGTGCCGCTCCAGTCTGAAATGCCGGCTATCGAGAAATTGCCGTGAACGGGCGTTGCTATACTCGGATATATTTCGCGCACGCTTTTGCCGCTCTCAGTCCCCAAAAACTGCGGAGTTTCGTTCAGGAGCTCGCCCTTTAATTTTGCGGAAGATAAAGCGTTGATATTCACAAATTTCCCCTTTGTTTTGCCAGCAGTCAGCCTCATTACGCTGTAATCGGATTTTGCGGAAGACACAATGCAATGTATGGGGCGGTTGATATTGCTGTTCTTCAAGAAATCGGCATCGCTCAATGTTGAAATCCCGTCCGAAAAGAATAAAATCTCATTCCCGGTAATCCTGTTCAGGTCAATTTGCGAGAAATCGGTCCCCCCGTCAAAAACTGCCGCTTTCAAGATATTTCTTAATCCGTCCCAATTGCCGTTAACAACTCTGTATTCGCCGTTCCGCGTATTTTTATTGGCTATTTTTTTAAATTGATTGTTCAGAAAATAGAGATGGACATTAACATTTTTCTTATCGGCAAAAATAGTGTTCAGCGCTGCCATTTCCTGCTGCAAATTGCGCTGCGACCCGCTCAGCGAAACGTCCCAGATAATCGCCAGATTATCATCCCACTGCTTTTTGCGCGTACTCATTTCAGGCGCGACGGATGCCAGAAAGTAAAAACTTCCCTGTGCCGGCTGCATCATAACCTGCGGGATCTCTGCAGGCGCCGGCAGCGCGAATGTCAACGCGCGCGCGGGGCGGTAATTCTGGCGGGAGAGCGAGGCGACATAGCTCTTGCCCGACGCGTCAAAGCGGATATCGTTTTCATCGCTGGGGACGACAGGCTTTTTATCAATGTTCCAAACGGTGGCCTTTACCGCGAATTTTTCGAGCGGAGCGGGGTAGGCCATTGGCAGGCGGTAACGCAGCATCTCTTTTTCGAGCGCGAGCTCCTCTTCGTAACCTATTGAAATTGTGCGCGTTCCCCGTGCGGGAATGGGGTAGATGCGCGTGCGGAAGTTGTTGCCCTCAACCCGTTCGAGTATGCCGGGGTCTATCTGGCGCCGCTGTATCTCCTCAAAGACCTGCGCAGCTCTGGCCTTCTCTACCGGCACGGCCTCGCGCATACGCCCGTCAATATCCAGCGCGTAATGGGTCGCGCTGCGCCCGTCGGGCAGCGGGAAGGTCAGCTCGCCCTCCAAAACGCGGTTGGTCTTGTTCTTAAAGACCATAGTGTACCGCGTAGAAGCGATATTCCCGGTTATCTCTACCTGAATGTCGAGCGATTGCAGATATACGTCCGGGTCCTCTTTCCCGCCTATGTTCAAAACGGGCATCCTCGCCTCCTGCGGGAACATCTCCGGTGCGTCCGTTTCCGGCTCTACCGCCGCCGAATCAATAAAATCCCGCCACGGCCCCTGACTCTGCGGCCTGATATTCTGCGCAATTGCCAACCAACCCGCCGCTGTGCCAAAAAGTACTGCCGCAACGCACGCCAAAAGCAATTTTGGTGATTTCATAACACCGGCCCTCCCTTTCCTTATCTCTTAAATACCCTGTGTGCAGGAAAAGTGCCACCGGAAAATGAAATTTTTTGAGGGGGGCTTTTTCTTTTCCCGCCATCCGCGCCGTCTCCCCAATACATCCATCACCTCCGGTCTGAATCATGTGTCAGAGAGCGTTGGCAGTGCGGCGTTATATCCGGCGGGATGAACATCAAGCAAAAAATACAATTATGTTTCGTTTCTGTTGGGTGCGTAAGGCTTTTTGGGCGTCCAACCTGATAGCAACGGTTATTGTTTCTCCGTGTACTTGCTGAGTTCTGACAATTCTGATATATACTCCAACGCCCTGTCTTGACCAAGGTTGTTCAATGTGCGAAGCGCGCGGAGCAGAGTGTATTCGTTCCTGTTTCGGTAGGCTGCGGGGGGATGCGGGCGGTCTAAGCCCAGTAATTTGTCAGTTGTTATATCCAAGACTTCCGCAAGTTTTGCCAATATCGAGGTTGGCGGGTCATTCTTGTCATTTTCGTAATAGCTGAGCAGAGGGGGTGATATACCAATACCCTCCGCCAAAGCCTTTTGTGAAAGGCCAGCTTTCTTTCTGTAATATATAATTCTTTGTCCTAAAGATGATTCCATCCACGCTCTCCCTTTCATTAGAAATTTAATTATACAATTTGAATATTTTGGTAATATTTTATTAAAAGTTGTATTTTTAAACGTTGTTTAACTATTTTATAGTATATTGTTAAATACAATTTAATTTTTGGCGGTGCAGGATCGGTAAGTTGTTGGAAATAGATATTAAAATATATAATGCACAATAAATGGCTTGTTGTATCTTGATGGTGTCAGATTAATCAGTATACGATGGGTTATCATAAAAATTGCGTTAATTCAATGCAATAGACAGGAGATGGTTATGAAAAAAATAGTTACGTATGTGGTAATGTTGACTTATTTGACAGCAGCTCTTCGGCCGGCCTACGCTGAGCAGCAAGATTACTGCACTGAGTTGGAGGAAGCGTCTACAGCGGTTCCGCAAGAGGAAGAATCAGGTGCCCCCTGTATGGCCGAATCTCAGCAGCAGTGTCAACAGCCAGTTCCTGCGGTGCTGTCACCCCAATCCGGCGGAATTCCCCCAGTTGCTGTTTACGTATCGGAACGACAGGAGAGAGAGGATAGTCTGGCTCTGCGGCAGGGTGTGGAGGCACGTGAAAAAAAGGTTAGAATCATTTTTAATATAGTTGGGATATTAGCGGTAGTAGGGCTCCTTATCTGGGCGAATGCTGCAGACAGGAAAAGCAGCTAGACTACTTCCGCCAAGAGTGGACGAATATAGAATTTATGCAATCAGTATATCCAAAGGGTGATTACGGGCAGTTTTGAACGGAGCGGATTTGTGATTTTTGTGGGAGTGAGCGCGTTTGCTATGTTAGCAATGTTGTACCTGCCTGATCGTGTGTGCCGCTGTGGCGGCGTACGCGGTGTTGGGGGGAGTATGCTGCTATGCGCTCTGCTTTATTCTCCTATACAGGCGAAAACGCCGGATATCAATCCGGCATTCGCCGGCAATAACAGTCAGGTGTCGATGCATTTTGGAATCAGCGCCTATGGCGAGGGGTTTGAGGGTCTGTTTCTTACCGGAGTGCAGTATAGCCAGCCCAACGATTTTTTTCGAATTCACGGGAGGCGTTCTGTTGAGCTTATGACCGCGCGTGGAAGCGGGGGGCTTTCGCGTTACAGTCAGCTGATGATTTTTGGCTTCACTCAGGATGCCTTGTTGCCCATACAGGGCCCGGTATATGCCGGGATCAATCTTGGCATATATATAAAATCAAACGCTACCGACCGTATCAGTTCGAAATTTACATTTGGAGAGAGGTTGTTTTTGGGTATAGGCATTTTTAATGGCGTTGTGTTGGAGTTGTATGGGCGACATTTTTCTAACGGTACGCTGACCGAGATAAATAGCGGGCAAAACTTCGCGGGTGTGTCTGTTATAAAGAATTTTTGAGATAATGCCCTAAGCGCTACGCGAGTGTGGATAGTGGCCAAAACCCATACCGAAAACACTATACTGCGGAGCTTTAAGTAAGGCTCCAGAATCGCGCAAGGATCAAGTTGTTCATCTTTTTTCGACGCATTACTGCAACAGATACCCCACCGGCACCGCCCGCACCCTCTCCCGTAAGTAGATTCGCGATGTTGCGTAATTGTAATATCTTTAATATCAACAAGTTACATGTATTTTTAATTTGCCGAATCATTGACCAAAGTTTATCCGGCGCTATATAAAGAGGACATTGCCGGATTTTGTTAATGGAGCTTTTTTGGAATTTGTCTAAAAATTGCTGTTTTTTATTGTTTCTTTGCTCGGCGCGATTTATATTAAACTTAGTCCATTAAACTTGGTTTATCAGGAGGGTTTTATGCTGCAATTCAACATCCACGAAGCCAAAACGCACCTCTCGTCCCTGATAGACGGTGCATCGAAAGGGCGACCGTTTATCATCGCGAAGGCGGGCAAGCCTATGGTTAAGGTTGTTCCAGTTTCAAGTGAGGAGGTGCCGAGGCAGCGGATCGGCTTCATGAAAGGCCAATTCTCCGTCCCTGCCGATTTTGATTCAATGGGTAAAAAGGAGATCGAGAGCCTTTTTGGTTGTATAACGGTTACACGGAAGTCGCCGTTAATGGCCGCCATTCCTTAATCACCGGTATCTTGCCGCAAATACACAAAGACCCTTTCGACCGCATCCTCGTTGCGCAGGCATTAGATGAGAAGGCGACATTGGTGACGTGTGATAAAATTTTGACAGAATATCCGTGTCCGGTGATTTATATCAAGCCGCGTGGCTAAACCGGCACCGCCCGCATCCTCTCCCCGAACGGCACGAACGCTTCTACGGTCTATGGGGTCATGCCTATTGTGCCCGGAATTGAGTAGTCGCACGCTGCTGTTTTTTCACGTGCGGTGTTCATTTCGCGCTTCCATTTGCGGATTACGGCGAGGCTCGTTATTGCCGACACAAGCCATAATGCGGATATTGTGACGTACAGCGGAGGCACCGCCAGCAGCGCCTACAATCAATGATGCCCCTTAGCTTTCTCGTGGAGACGTTCGACCTGCAGGCAGAACGCTTCGATCCGCGACTCTAATATTGCCGGGAACGGGTTGCCGTCGCTTTCTATCGACAAAAATGGCAGCGTGCTGATGTTGCCGCCGGTGTGGGTGTGGCCGGTTACTTTTTTGTCGAGCATTTTTTTGTTGTCTACCGTGGCCTCCGCCGATAGCACGGCCTCCACTACGCGCGTGGGCATGCAGGAGAACGGGCCTATCTGGATTGTGCCGTGGGTTGAGTGCAGGATATCCTTGAAGAACGTGCCGGCCACGAGGATCGCCTCGCCCGTCAGGCGCGTGTCGAAGAATTCGCTCCCGTAGCCGATGATCTTGTCCATTTCTGTCAGCTCGTAGATATAGAGCCCGGATTTCGCGAAGATCCCCTTTATCTTCTTCTCGAACCGCTGCTGCAGCGTCCGCTGGATTTTGAAGCGGAGTTTGCCTTTCCAGTCGAAGTTGGGGTCGAAGATGCCGTGTTTTACGTTCCAGTCGCAGTATTCGAGCCACTCGAACATCGGCGCGCGGCGGACTATTATGTCGCGCCTTTCTAACCGTTCGATAAGGTCCTGCCCCGAAAAATAGTCTCTGCGCACAAATATTTCACCGAGCAGCGATATGACCTTGGCCTCGCGCAGCGGGTATTTGATGGGGATCTTTTTCAGGTTTGCGGATACGTCTTCCAAAAGTTTGTACAGCCCCGCCGTTTTGCCGGTTGCAAAGTACGCGACGATCCGGTTCCATTCGTCGTGAAAAATTTTCATTGCCGCGTCTCTGTCTTTGGCCAGAACGGAGAGCGCGTTTTTGATGTCTTCCATGGCGTCGGAAATCAGCGTGCCCTTGAGGAGGTTCAGCGTGTCGCTGACTTCGAGGCCGGCGTAGCCGTTGTCGTTTGTAAGCGAGAGCAGGGCCACGTTCGTAAAGCGTTTCTTTTCTATAAGGTTTTTGATGTATACGCTGTACTGCGAGAGCCGGCAGTTGCCGCCGCAGGTCGGCATGAAGTAGACGAGGTATTCGTCTTTCTCCCTGCGCTTTGCGATATAGTCGAGCAGGCCGCCGGTTGTGAGTATGAGCGGCAGGCACTCCTTGCACGATGTGTGCCCCTTGCCGACCTTGAGCACGTCTGCGTCGTATACGGGTATGGCCGACGCGCGCATACCGGCGCCGCTGAATATGGCGGCGAAGGCGTCGCTCGTTAATTTGCCCATTGACGGGAAGAGGATGTGTACTTTGGGGTCCCGCAGCGGTACCCTTGTGCCGTCGGACGCGACGAATATCGGCTTGGGGCCGGAGTCGTCTATGGTGGCCGGGGTGAAGGGTATATCCGCCTCGGCGGGTTTGTGCAGCGTGCGGTAGCGCGCTACGATGTCTAAGAACGCCTCGATGCGCGTGTTGACCCCAGCGTCGGCTGTGTGGCTGTCGAGTTCAAGCGTGAGCGACGGCTTGTCTTTCATCACGTCCCTGAAGTAACCGACTACGAAAGAGTCGGGGCCGCAGGAAAAGTTTGTTATAAACGCGCCGAAGAGCTGCGGGTGCCGCTGCACGATATTCGCCGCGCGCAGGATGTTCTGCCCCATAGCCCAGTTCATGTCGAGCTTGCACGGCTCTAACCCGTAGTTAAGCATATCCCACGGTATGACCTCAACGCCGCGCGACGCGAACTTGCCGGGTATGCCGAGGTTGCCCTCATCGGCGAACGCGTTGTAGGGGCGGCCAAAGAGTACGATGCCGATTTTCTTAGGGTCTTCTTCCAGTTTTTTGAGTATCTCTTCGCCGCGCTTTTTCAGCGCCGCGAGAAAATCCTTATGCGCCTTCACCGCTTCGTGGAACGCTTTTTTGCCGATATCCGCGCCGCACCCGCACTCCTGCGCGAGCTTGACGAACGTGCCCTCCATAGCCTCGTAGCCGTTCGCGAAGTCTATGCTGGGCGAGAGGAACTTCGTTTTTGTCAGCATATCTTTGAACGCGCTCTTCAGGTAGTACGGCTCGCACTGTAGCAGCAGGCACGTAGACTGGTACTCTTTGCGGGGTTCCGGCATCCCCTCGATGTAAAGCTCTATGTGCTTTGGCATGAATACGAAGTCGGGGTTGGCGCTGAGCATGCTGTGCATCGCGCCGTGTGCGATCTCGGCTGGGTAGCAGAACGACGAGCGCTTGCGCTTTATGCCGTCTACGCTTACCTCCGGGGAGAGGATGACCTCTAACCCGATTGATGTGAAGAATGTCGAATATAACGGATAAAAGGTATTCGTCAGAAACGCCCTGTTTAGCCCGATTGTTTTTTTGTTTTTTGCCGGGTCGATGCGGCTGACGTTCACGGCGTCGGCGGCTGATATCCCCGCGAAGTCGTTGAAGGCCATGTGCTGGCGGACGGCGACATCGTCGTACTCACTCTTTTCGAACTGGACGTGGTGTATCAGGTTGTAATATTTGTTGCAGGCCCCGCCGAACGGGAATTTTTTGTCGTCTATGATCATCGTATTGATCTCGCACTTGCGGTCGCAGTATTCGCTTCCGCCGGCGCAGATAAAACGCTTGCCGTAGTGGACTTCGCGGTCGGCAAGGGTCTTCAGGTCGAATGATGACGCCTCCATCAGTTTTTTGTCGATGCGGTCCTTAACCTCCAGCGCGACGCCGAACGCGCCCATCAGGCCCGGTTCGGGGGGGACGACTATCTCTTTGCCTATGAGGTTCGCCATCGCCAGCGGCACGGCTTTGTTGTAGCATACGCCGCCCTGCATGAATATCTTGTTGCCTGCCGGGCGCTGCCCCTTGACCCTGTTGACGTAGTTCATGCATACGGAGTAGACAAGCCCCGCGACGATATCCTCTTTGGCGACGCTCTCGTTTGAGGCGGTGCGGATATCCGAGCTGATGAACGCGGCGCACTGGTCGTTGAAATTGGGCGGTCGCTTGCTCTTTATGGCTATGCCCTCTATCTCCTTGTACCCTATCCCCAAAGTCTCCCCGGCGGACTCCTCAAGGAACGACCCGGTCCCCGCGCTGCAGGCCTCGTTCATGGCGTAGTCTGACGCGACCGAGTTTGTCAGGTACGTATATTTCGCGTCCTGCCCGCCGATTTCGAAGATTGTGTCTACATCTTTGTCAAAATAGGCCGCCGCCGTAGCGTGCGCGATGATCTCGTTTATGACCCCGTCCGTACCCCCGTGCAGCCCGGCGATCTGCCGCCCGGACCCCGTTGTCCCTAATCCTATTATAGAGACGGGCACGGTTATCTGCTTCAATATTTCGGCGTAGCACTCCCGCGACGCCGCGACCGGGTTCCCGTTCGTCCTCAAATATATGGACGCGACGATGGCGTTGTCCGCCGTCCTCAGCGCGACCGCTTTCGTTGTCGTCGACCCCACGTCGAGCCCCAGTATCAGCTCGTCCCCCTCTTTGGCCTTCTGCTGCTTTATGTCCTCAAACCGCACTAACGGCGTCCCCATCTCGATGGGCGGCAGCAGGGTGAAAGAGGTTCCGCCCTCTTTCAGGAGGTGGTCTTTATCTATGCCGAGCGATGTCTTGTTGATGAGCGCGTAGTACGCCGCCCCGACCGCCTCGAAGCAGTCGGCGAATTCCGGGATGTAAAGGTCGCCTGTGTGCTCTTTGAGCATTTTCATGATAACGGAGTTGTGGGTGACGCCCCCGGTGGCTATGATTTTCTTGTTTGGGATCTTTTCGAGCAGGTCGAGGATTTTCTCGGCCATCATCCGGCACAGGCCCGCGCTTACCCTGCCTATGGGGATGTTTTTGTTGAGGGCGTGGGTGCAGTCGCTCTTGCAGAAGACCGAGCAGCGCCCGGACACCTTGAACTCCTCCGATTCGGCGGCGAGGTCCACCGCCTGCTTTACGTTGACGTTCATGCGCCGTATCTGCTGGAGGAAGAACTCGCCGGTGCCGCTGGCGCACTTGTTCCCGGTTTCGACCGTGCTTATCATCCCGTCGCCGTCAAGGGCGTATACGATGAAGTTCTCCGACCCTAAGCTCGCGACGGCCCCCGGCTTGCGCGACGGCACGTCGTAGGCGCCCGTGTCTTTAAGGTAGCGCAGGGCGTATTCGACGCACTCCGGCTCGGTGATCGAGCGGGCGTTGACGAGGTCGCGGAACTTGCGCCCGGTGAACATCCCGAAGCCGTAAGCGCCCATGTCAAGCTCGCCGAGGAGCTCCAAAAAGGCCTTGCGCGGGTTGCTCTCGTGGTTTCTGGACTCAATCCGGCCCAGCCGCAGGGAGTCTCCGTCTGCCACGATTTCGGCTATTTTTATGGCGGATGAGCCAAAACAGATACCTATTGATGAAGTACTCATTATGGCGAGCCGTTATTCTCCGAGTTCGATGATGCTTCCCGACGGGTTGCCGTCGAAGAAGAAGTCTTCTTTAAAGTACAGGAACCCGCTCTCGTCGTTGGAGTAGAACTCGACGGCATTGTCGCCGAAAAAGCTTCTAAGGGCCGCTTCCCGGTTCTCGCCGTCCACGATTCCGTGGCGGAGCTGCGCCTTGTCGGCGGGTACGATAAACGCTATGGCGTATTTGGACATTTCGTTACTCCCGAAATTTGTTAAAAAAATAGTGTTAGCATAGGCAATAAAAAATTATATTGCATTAGATGCCCCTCTACTTAAATATAGCTTTTTGGGGGCTGAAATGAAAGTAAAATGTAAAAAATTTTGAATTTGGGAGCTGCGGTATGGTCAGAGGCAGGAAAATTATCAATGTAACGGCGGTGTTGCTGGCGCTTTGCGGCATCGGATTCGCGCAATCTTTGCAGGCTGGGATAGAGGCGCTGATGAAGTCCCGGAAGTACGATACGGGGGGGCTGGGCGTCGTTTTCAGGGATTTGGCCACCGACTCCGTGGTGGTGTCGGTCAACGCCGACAGGCCCATGAACCCGGCCTCGGTGCAGAAACTGGTTACCGGCGCGGCGGCGTTCGAGATACTGGGCACCGGCTACGTCCACACTACCCGCATCTTCATTGACGGGGCGCTGAATGTTGATTCCGGCATCGTGAACGGCAATCTCTACATCCGGGGCGCCGGCGAGCCCGGCCTCAACGCCGAAAAAATGTGGCTCCTCGTACAGCACCTGCGCCACCGCGGCATAAGGAGGGTAACCGGCGATCTGATTATTGACAACTTCTTCTTCGACGACATAGGCGTGGGCCCAGGGTTCTCCGAGGAGGAGAGCCGCTCGTACCAGGCCCTCATAAGCGCCCTCCCGGCCAGCTACAGCTCCGTGGGGGTCCACCACCGCCCCGGCTCCCACCCCGGCGCGCCCGTAATCGTAGATATGTTCCCCAGGATCGAGGGGTTCAAAATCAACAACACCGCCACCACCGTCGCCGGCAGCAAGGGCAAGCTCGACGTTACCACGCAGCTATCGGGCGGCGTGACGCATATAAACGTGCGGGGGACCATGGGCATGGATGAGCGGCCGGGGTACACCTACCGCAGGATGTGGCAGACCTGGGATGCGTTCGGCGGGGCGTTTCGGGGCCAGTGTATGGAGCAGGGCCTGAGGATAGACGGCAATACCGTAAGGCGCCGCGTGCCCGACACGCTCCTTACACAGGGCGCGTTCTACGCCTACGGCGGCGAGCCGCTCACCGAGTTCATCAGGCACACGTTCAAGTGGTCGAGCAACTTCGTAGCCGAAATGCTCTTCAAGACGATGGGCGCGGTAAGGCACGGCGAGCCGGGGTCGTGGCCCAAGGGCGCAAACGTGGTCTCGGACTGGTGGGAGTCCCGCGGGCTTCCCGGCAAACCCCACATCATAAACGGCTCCGGCATGGGCGGCGAGCGGGCGTCGCGGGGGCAGCTCGACGAGGGCTCCGGGCGGGTAAGATACGAAAACCTCGTCAGCCCCATGCAGATGGTGGGCCTGTTGACGTATGTACATAAGCAGAAACGCTACTTCCCCGACTTTCTGGCCTCGCTGCCGTCGTCGGGCGTGGACGGCACCCTGCACAGCCGATTCAGGCGCTCAAAGCTGCGCGGCCTCGTAAGGGCCAAAACCGGTACGCTGAACTCGGTAAGGGTAAGCACGCTGGCGGGCTACCTGATGCTTGATGACAAAACATACGCCTTCGCCATCTTCTGCAAAAACGTAGGCCCCAACCAGTTCGACAACTGGATAATGCAGGAGCAGATATTGGAGCACGTGGCGAGGGTCAGCGGCGACAGCGACTGGTCGGATAAATAGTTTGGAGTGCGGAGTTTGGAGTTTTAGGGATGCAGCTTTCTCCCGGCCAATCGCCCATAAACGACGGAAACCCGTTGCCCGTACCGGGTGCTGCCGCCTATTTGCAAGAGTTGCCGCAGTACCGCATCGTCAGGATTACGGGTCGCCCGGCGCAGAGTATGGCAGCGGCGGCAATTCATAATCCTCCCTTTTATGTACATATAATAATATAATTCGCTTTTGGGGATTGCGCGGATTTTTTTTAAATATCTTGCGCGGCCGCGCGTTTATGTATATTATAGGTAATTATGACATCCAAATTTATCAACATAATACGAAAAGCCGCCGGCTACTGCGGAGGGCGGAACCGGTTTTGGGTGCCGCTTTTGTGCGGATTGGCGTACTCGCTCGCCCTGCCGCCGTTTAATTCCATGCTGCACCCGGCGCTGGCGCCCATGCCGCTTTTGTCGTTTATCGCGTTGATACCGTTTTTCTTCTTCGCCACCCTGCAGCCGCGCCGGCGGGGGCTCGCCTATTCATACATATACTGCGCGGCGATGATACTGGGGCAGCACTACTGGATAGGGTTCACCACCGCCGATGGGCTGTGGATATACATACTGATCGGGGTAGCGCTTATATCGCTTGTGTGGGGCGCCCTGTACTTTGCCGCCGCGCTCGCGTTCAGGTTTTGCGCCGCCAGGCTGCCGCGATTCTACATCATCGTCTATCCGGCGGTGTGGGTCCTTGTGGAGTATTTCAGGACGCTGACGGATTTGGCGTTCCCGTGGGCGTACATCGGGTACAGCATGACGGGGATACTGCCGCTGGCGCAGTTCTCGTCGTTTACCGGCGTATGGGGGCTCTCCTACCTCATAGTATTGGGCAATATCGTTATATGGGAGCTGCTGCGCGCGTACAAGTCCGGCGGGGAAGTCAGGCAGAAACTGCTTGTGTTCGGCGCGTGGGCCGCGCTTGTTATGGGGATTTTTGTGTGGGGGATAGTAAGGATGAATGTGGCGCCGCCGGCGGAAACGGGTACTTCGAAGGTCGCGCTGATGCAGAGCTGTATGGATCAGTTCAACTGGGGCCCGAACTCGCTTGACACGGCGATAACCGTCAGCGACAGCATGGTCCGCGTCGCCGCGGCGGAGAAGCCCGATTTTATCATATTCTCGGAGAGCGCGCTGCTCTGCTATCTCGACCGGCGCCCCGATATCCGCTGGAAAGTACTCACGTGGGCCAAATACGCCGGCGCCCCCATCATGGTTGGCTCGCTGCACTGGGACCGCCGCCCCGATAATCCGCCCGACAAAAATGAGTACGACGTCTACAACACGGCGTTTCTGACGCAGGGCGACAGACTCGTGCCGTACCACAAGATAATGCTGGTCCCGTTCTCGGAAATAATGCCGTTTCAGGCGCAGTTTCCCATATTGTCGCGGATAAATCTGGCCGGCGCCGGCTTCAAGCGCGGAACATCCGAAACGGTTTTCAGTGTAAACGATAATCTGAATGTCGCGCCGTACATCTGCTACGAGATAATATTCCCCTCGTTTGTAAGCCGTCGGCTGCATGAATCTACCAACATGCTCGTAAACATAACAAACGACGGCTGGTTCGGCCGCTCTTCCGGCCCGTACCAGCACGCGGCGATGGCGCAGATGCGCTCTATCGAAAACGGCATAACTCTGGCGCGGGCGGCAAACTCCGGCATAAGCATGTTCGTTGACCCCGTAGGCAGGGTAATAGCGCGGACAGGGCTTTACACGCGGGAAATGGTGGTGATGGATGTGCCCACGTACAGGATAATGACATACTACGGGCGGTTTGGGGACTGGTTCGTGATGGTGTGCTTTATCATCGCCGCTGCGGGGATTTTTTCAATATTTGTCAAAAAGAAACGGCCCGGAGAGATCACCAACCCGCTTCTGGTTGAGGAGCAGAATTTACAGCCTGCCAACGCCTGTCAATCCGAGCGCCTGTAAACCGCAGTATTGATGATAAATTGATGTTGATCCGAATACCTGAAGTGAAAGCGCAGGGCGGCCCGCTTTGGCCGCCCGCGTCTGTACCGGCAATATCAACGCCTATAATATCAACCTTCCCGGTAATCCTGCGCGTGAAAGAATTTCCCGCAGGTATCGTCGTCAAGAAGAACGGGCACCAACGCTCCGGGGATGACCGATTCGACCGCGTTCGGCGCGTTCGGACCGCCGAGGTCAGTCCGCAGCCAGCCGGGGTCCATCAAATTCATCAATACCCCCGTACCCTTAAGTTTCGGCGTCATGTCGTACACGTATTTGTCAAGCGCGGCTTTGGACGCGGCATAGGGCATGAGCTGCGGCTCGTCCTTTATGCCGGATGTCACGTTGATGACGCGGCCGAACCCCTTTTTGATCATGTCGGGGATGATGAGGTTGCACAGCGTTATCGGGGCTATCGTGTTGGCTTTAAAGCTGAGGATGTACTCTTCCTCCGTCGCTGTGTAAAAATCATTACGGTATTGCGTCATAATGGCGGCGTTGTTGTAAAGGATGTCGAGGCCGCCGGAGAGCTTTTGGGCAACGGCGGCGAGTTTTATCACCTGCGGGATGTCGGAGAGCTCGGCCTCGGCCTGCAACAGTTTTCCGTTTGGCGAGGCCGACGCTATCTCGGCCTTTACGGCGTCGGTGTTTGCGATTTTGCGCCCGTGGAGGATGAGGTTGCACCCCTTTTTCGCCATAGCCATAGCTACCTGCCTGCCCACGCCGCGGCTTGCGCCGGTTATCATCGCCCATTTGTTTGTAATGTCAAGCATGAAAATCTCCTTTTAGGTCAAAGATTAAAATCAAAGTCAAAATCAAATGCTGAAGGGGGAAGTCTCCCCGTCAGAGAATGTCTGAATTGCAATATCAGTCAATCCATTATACCGCAAGTTTGAGAATATTCAATATCGCGTTTCTGTCTAATGATACAAATCCGCCTATTGTATGCGAGCCGTTGCCGGAGCATTTGTCCGCCATCTCTTCGAGGCGGTCGTCCTTTATATTCATATCATTGAGCCTGACCGGCATACCTATTGACACGAAGAAATTTTCGAGTGCGGCTATTCCCGCCAGAGCGGTTTTTTCCTGATTGTGGAAATCGATCTCGACATTCCACACCCTCGCCGCGAATTGTACGAAGCGGTTTATGTTGCTCTTGTATACGTGCTTCATCCACGCCGGGAAGACGGCGGCGAGGCCCGCGCCGTGGGCTACGTCGTATATGCCGCTTATCTCGTGCTCAATCCCGTGCGATGACCAGTCCTGGTTCCGCCCTGTCCCCAAAAGGTCATTATGGGCCACGCATCCCGCCCACATCACTTCCGCGCGGGCATCGTAATTTTTCGGCTCCTTCAGGCAGATTGGCACGTTGTGTATGACCGCCTTCATCGTCGCCTCGCACAGCCTGTCTGTGAAGTCGGCGCACTTCGTTGTCGTGAAGTACCTCTCCATTATGTGCGCCATTATGTCCGCCGCGCCGCAGGCTGTCTGGTAGGCGGGTAGGGTGAACGTGAGTTCGGGGTTTAGGATTGAGAAGACGGGGCGCAGCAGGTCGTTTGTCAGCCCGCGCTTGAAACCGCCGTTCTCGTTCGTTATGACCGAGCTGGGGCTCGATTCGCTGCCGGCGGCGGGGATGGTGAGCACCGTGGCCACGTCCAACGCCTTTTCCGGCGCCGCCTTGCCGGTGTAGAAGTCCCACACGTCGCCGCTGTACGGCACGCCTGCCGCTATGGCCTTGGCGGAGTCTATGGCGCTGCCGCCGCCCGCCGCGAGGATGAAGGTGATGCCGTTCTTACGGCACAGCTCGATTCCCACCTTGACAAGGCTGAGGCGCGGGTTTGGCTGCGCCCCGGCCAGTTCGACGATTTCGACGCCGGCCTTTTTGAGGGATTCGGTGATCCGGTCGTACAGCCCGCTCTTCTTGATGCTCCCGCCGCCGTAGTGCAGCAGCACCTTTTTGGCGTATTTGGCCGTCTCCTCGCCGATTTGGCCCTCGGTATCGCGCCCGAAAATGATTTTTGTCTTATTTTGAAACACGAAATTTTCCATATCCGCCCTCCTGTATTTGATGTATGATGGTTGCTGACGACAAAAATATATATCCCACGATTAAAAATCGCGCCTGTACCGTCTGGCGATATCACGGCTGTCGTGCAGCTGCGGCGGTGCGGGTGAAATATTTAATCGTGTCTTCAATAATATAATATTTTTCTTGCGCAGGGCACTAAAGAAATATTATTTTATTGAATATTGACGGCGGTATATTCCGCCTTTTCTGGTTTAACGGCGGCATCTTGCGGCTATGGGGATGCATTTCCGGCCATCAAAACGGCTGATGGCGAATCTCTTGGTTTGACCTGCATTACGGGGTGATTTCTGTACAGTGGACGATCAATAATGATCCGCTCCCATGAACGCTTTTCCTGTATTTATATCTGATTTTGGCAGTCGGCGGCGGCCTTGTACGGTCGTCCCGCATAACCTTTTTGTTGACTAATAGTCAGGGAGGCTGTATATTATGCGTGACATTTATTACGAAGAAGAGCTCCGTTATTTGAAGGAGGAGGGGGCGCGGTTTGCCCGCAGGCACCCGCTGCGCGCCCGCAGCCTGAATCTGGAGTCGCCCCGCGACCGCGACCCAAACGTCTCGGCTCTGTTCGAGGGGTTCGCGTTCCTCTGCGCCGGCATCCGCGAGCGTGTAGACGCCGCCCTGCCGGATCTGGCCGCCGGGTTGGCGGGGCTTATGTGGCCGCGCCTGCTCCACCCCGTCCCGTCCGCCTGCATAGCCGAGTTCAGGCCGCGCTCAGGGGTGCTGCAGGGGAGCCATACCATAAGGAAAGGTACGGCGATGTTCACCGACCCCGACCCGGCCTCCGGCGTAAGCTGCCGGTTTGCCGCGGCCTGGGACGTTTGCGTTAACCCCGTCAGCATAGGCAGGGTAGAGGTGCGCACATCCGAGAGCGGGAAAGACGTGCTTACGCTGCCGCTCAAGCTCGACCGGGGCATCCGCGCCGAGGCCATGAAGCTCTCGCCGGTCAGGGTGTTCATAAACGACGACCTGCCCACGGCGCTCCTGATACGCAAAATGCTGCTGTGCAACGTTGAGGCTGTCACCCTCAAAGACGACTGCGGCGGGTCGAACGTGCTGTTGCCGGCGGATACATTCGTAGAAGGCGGCTTCGGCGAGGACGAGGAGCTGTTCCCGGAAGCGCAGAACGTCAGCCGCCCCTTGAGTTTGTTGAGAGACTATTTCGCGTTCCCGGAGAAATTTTTGTTTGTGGACATCTTCGGCATAGACACCCTGCCGCCCGGCGGCCGGCCCGCGTCGGTCATCACGCTGGAGATACGGTTCGACAGAAAACTGTCGAGCCGGATACTGCTGACATCCGAAAGTTTCAAGCTCCACTGCGCCCCCGCCGTAAACATTTTCCGGCGCGATGCCGAGCCGGTATCTATTGACGGGAGGAAATGCGAGTACCCGCTGATATCCGACAGCCTGCGCCCGGAGTGCTATGCGATCCACAGCGTGGAGTCGGTTACGGGGATCGACGCTGTAACAGGCGAGAGGCGGGAGTACGAAAGATATCGCCGTCACGGCGGCAGCGGGCAGAGGTTTTATTCATTGCGGTCGGACGCGCCGTCCGAGGATAATCAGCGGCATGGCGATGAGCGCAGGGTAACGCTGTCTATGAACGGCTGCCAAACGGAGGATGGGCGTCTGTTGAAAGAGACGCTGCACATAGAGACATGGCAGTCTAACGGGCCGCTGGCGCGCAGGGTGCTTACCGGGGGCGGGCAGCTGCGCAAGGCGCCGCCGGAGTTCCCCGACTACATCACGTTCGCGAATATCACGGTTCCCACCATACCCATAAGCCCGCCCGCGGGTGACAAATATCTGTGGATGTTCCTGTCGCACCTGTCATACACAAGCTCCCGCTTTAACGACGCAGGCGGCTTGAAAGAGTTTTTGCGCGTGTACGACTGGCAGGGGCGCGGAGAAAAGCGCCCGGAGATAGAGGCGATAATATCCGTATCAACAAAACCGTGCGATATGGCGGTTGACAGGGCGGTAATACGCGGGACGGAGATGATAATAGCGATTGACGAGCGGGCAGCGCCCGAAGAGAGCGTTTTCCTGCTGGGGACGGTGCTGGCGCGAAGCCTGTCTTGCATGTCATCAATCAACACGTTCCTGAAATTGGTATTAACAATGCCGGCATCAGGCAAAACATTCGTCTGGCACTGCAGGGCGGGGGAGAGGTGGGCAGTATGAGCAGGAATAATTGTGCCGATAATAAGAATAAGCCTGCAGGTATTGATAATATGCCTTCGCATTATGAAGGGATGCGCTATGATGTGGCTTGCGATACCGTCAATATTTTAGAAAATGAATATTATTCGTTTGATATCGGGCAATTGCTCAATGTAATCAACGAGATATTCGGCGATGGCGGCAGGGTATTCTTCGAGGCCGAGCCGTCGCTGGCGTTTCCGGCAAGCGATATCAGCTCCGTTGATATTGATATCAACGAAAAGTTCGCAAGAATAACCATGCCGATAATGAACCTGTTGGGGATATCATCCCCGCTGCCCATAAAGTTTTCAGACTACATAACCCGCAGCCGGCCGGACGCCGATTTCTACAGGGATTTTTTATCTGTAGCGCAGAACCGGCTCCACTCGCTCTGGCTTGACGCGCGGCAAAAATACGCGTTCTGGAGCGATGCCGCCGATACCGTGAGGGCGGTGCTGGAATCTATGCCGCCGCGAAGCTCGTCTGCGCTCAAGCTGCATATAAAATCGGCATGGAGGGGGATCCCCGTCAATATGGAAGAGAACATAGGGCGCCTGACATCCGCCGGCAACGTACGCGCCCTTGGCTGCGGCCTGCGCTTGGGCCTAAACTCCGTCGCCGGCACAAAGATCTATGACCGCGCGTCAAAATTCCGCGTATCGCTTGGGCCGCTGGCGTATGATACCTACAAAACATTTCTGCCGGGGGAACATAATTATCAACGCCTCAAAAACATGATAACATCCTGCCTGAACGAGCCGCTGATCTGCGAATTGGAGATTCTCTGCCCGCAAAGCGCCCTGCCTCCGGCGCGGCTCGGAGATTCGCGCGAGGGGCGTTTGGGCAGGACTGCGGTGTTGGGCGGCGCGCGCACGTGCGGGGCGGTTCATCGGTACAGGGCCGGGCTGGATAAAAGAGATTGACGTGGGCGAGGGCTGTAAGATGGGGGCGATGACGGAGTCGGCGGCGATGGCTCGCAATGGCTGCGCTATTGCGGGGCCGCAAAGTCCCGAACACAGCGCAACGAACGCAGGCGTGTCTTGATGTTGTAGTCCCTGTACATGTAGTCGATGTCGTAGCCCATGTGCCGGTACCAGGCGAAATCCGCACCGTCCTCCGTGGTGCTCCACCAGACGCCGACGTAGCTGGCATAGCCGGAAACGCCGCTGTAACCGTAGCCGCCGGGCAGGGCCGAAAAGCCAAATTCGTCAGTACCGTTGCCTGATACCAAGTTGCCATAGTCATCCTCCCTGTCTTTCCAACCAGTTGTTGATTTAAGCTTTTTACCCGCAAACTTCCAATCATAACCACCATATATATATTCCGCACGCTGACCACCGACCGCCAGAGCCAAACTGTCCCAATCTTCATCACTCGGTACCCTCCACGGGACCGGACAGGCTTTCATTGCGTCATTCCAATTATAGAGCCGCCCGTATTTTTGACAGTTGCTCACGTCATTTTTATAACATACGGAACTATCCGTTACGAAATTAAGATTCTCAGCCATCCACGCCTGCGTACCGATTTTGACTACCCGGTACGCCTTCCCGTCACGCGAATCGGTAAACGTCCCGCTAACGGTATCGAGTGTTGCCGTTGCCGCTGCCGCCGCTGTCTGTACGGTATCAGCCACAGGCGCAGCATCCTTACGCTCCGCTGTCTTACCGCACCCAGCCGCGATTACCGCAAGGGCCGCGAGGGCGAGGAGCGTTGTTGTCATGTTTTTCATACCTTACCCCTCCATTCAATGAAGTCGTATTACGCTAAACATTTATTTCGCGTCTACCGCTTGTTCCAACACCGTTATGAGATTTCCGTATACTCCATTAAAAGCGTTAATATCGGCAGTTAAAAGTTCATCTTTATCGGTCTTGCCAAAATCCAGAATATAGCCGGCGTTTAGCGAGAGCTGCCTGAAAAACTCTCTGCAAGTCCTGCCGTTTCCCTCGCGAAACGGATGCAGCGCGTTAATTTCCCCCATATAGTAGGCCATTCTCTCTATGAACTTGGATTTACCTAATCCGCAAAGCGCGTTCTCTTTTTGGAGATTTTTCATTATTACGCCCGCGCTTTCTGCAATATAGGGCCCT
>Ga0209755_10000730_pt1 | contig 57825 bp, 31 predicted proteins | sample TergutCo191P1_FD_187301 | JGI IMG/M metagenome (GOLD analysis project Ga0209755, IMG submission 187301) | Cornitermes sp. P1 segment gut microbial communities from Petit-Saut dam, French Guiana - Co191P1 (SPAdes) (version 2) | ecosystem: Host-associated > Arthropoda: Insects > Digestive system...
AAATCCGCGGCGCGTATTACAAGATCGCAAACCTTTCAGATGAAGAACGCGCAAAAGGCGTTACGGCGTGTTCCGCCGGAAACCACGCGCAGGGAGTTGCTCTTGCGTCCCAGCAGTTTGGAATTAATGCGACGATTTTTCTCCCCGAAGCCGCGCCCATTTCTAAAATTGAAGCGACGCGCCAGTACGGCGTTAACATCCGCCTCTCCAAAGGAACTTATGAAAATGCTTACGCGGATGCCGCCGCGTTTTCAAAAGAAACAGGAGCTGTGTTTATTCATCCTTTTGATGATATAGATATTATTGCAGGGCAGGCTACAGTGGGCACCGAAATCATTGAACAGTTTCATGATGTTGACGCTATTGTAGTTCCGGTCGGCGGCGGCGGTTTGGTATCGGGAATCGCGTTTGCCGTAAAATCATTAAATCCAAAAATCAAAGTGTACGGCGTTCAATCGGCAGGCGCGGACAGTATGGCTCGCAGCTTCGCAGCGCGGTCGTTTCGGACTAAAGAACCATTTGATCCTAAATCAAGCGCAGAAGGCAAATCAACATTTGCAGACGGAATAGCTGTTAAATCGTTTGGAATGTTAACAAGAGATTTTTGTGAAAAATATGTTGACGATATTGTCACGGTATCTGATGATGAAACCGCAACGGCAATCCTCTCCATGATGGAAAAACAAAAACTGGTTTCTGAAGGAGCCGGAGCTGTCGCTGTAGCCGCAGTCATGTTTGATAAAATTCCGCTAAAAGGAAAAAAAGTTTGCGCTGTTGTTTCAGGCGGAAATATCGATGTAAATATTCTTTCAAGAGTGATAGATCGCGGACTTTTAAAATCAGGAAGACTCACAAATCTTTCCATAGAACTGATTGATAAACCGGGACAGTTAATGTCAGTATCAACAATAATTGCCAGCGAAGGAGCCAATGTAATCAGCGTGCATTATACTCCCGGCGGAGAGAACATGGACATTAACGGCTGCTTTTTAAATATTTCCATGGAAACCAGAAACCATGAGCACCTAGAACATATCAGAAAGGCGCTTACGAACGAAGGTTTTAAACTGTGCTGAGGGACAGAACCACTGTGTCCGTGGTACGAATCCGCGCAGAACGTCAATCCAAGTACCGCGTCAAGCGGCGCGCCCATATTAAAAGATCACCATCGGGGTGATTTTTTTTTCTTATTCAGGGTGCGTTTTGCGATTTTTTTGTAATTTTTCTGGGTATTTAATTAACAATTTAATTTGCTTAAAATTTAATCGGGAGGGTTCGCCGGTAAAAGGAGTACCCTGAAATGAGATTTAAAGCCGCTCTGATTATCATCGCTATTGTTCTTGTAATTACAGCAGTCAACTTTGGTTCCAGCTTGATTTTAATGCGCAACACTTTGAATGTGACCATGAGCGAAGATCTTTCCATAGCCCTGGATATAGCGAACAACTCTGTTTCAATGCGAATCAGGCTTTATAAATCCAGCGCTCAAACCGCAGCCGGCATATTGTTAGCCAGAATTGACAATCATGAAGATATGGAAACGATTATGCAGGAAGTGCTCGCCGAGTTTTCCGATTTTATCGGGTTCGCAATGTTCGACAGGCAGGGAGTCTTGTCGGAATACGGCGACACAGCGACTTCAGTTATTTTATTTAAGAACAGCGAATATGCCAGACGCGCATTTGACGGGCAGACTGTCATATCCACAACAAGGTATAACGCGGCGACTGAAAAGATGGTCATGCACATCTGTACCCCTATGGGCAATGACAAGATACTATCGGTGACAATTTCTGGAATGATCTTCGCTGAACTGCTCGGGAATTATATTCTGCGCGATATCAGGCTCATTTTTATGCTTGATGAACAAGGCACTGTGATTGCGCATCTTTTGCCTGAGTTTGTTACGTCACGCGCAAATTTCGCGGATTATTCGGCGGATTTATTAAACGAAATGCTCATGAACGAAAGAGGGACGGGAAACTATTTTGCCGACGGCATAGAATACCAATGCGCTTACGCCAAGGTCATGACTCCGGAAACAGACTGGCGTATCGGTCTGTCTGTCCCTGTGTCGGAAAATCTGGTTGTAAAACTGCAGAACAGGCTTTTTATTCTGGCGCTTATCTTTTTTTCTGTCGGCGTTATCGCCGCTTTAATATGTTCAGGGTTTATAGCAAGACCGTACAACAAAATAGCGGAGCAAAACAGCCGCCTTGAAGCGTTAAACGAAATAACACGTTCGCAGACGGAAAAAATTATGGAAGCGCATCAGGTGACAAAACTGATGATGGACGCGACGCCGATTTGTTCCATGTTGTGGGACAGAAAAAACGGTCTCTTTGACTGCAATGAAGAAACGCTAAAAACATTCGGCATACAAGATAAACAGGAGTTCCTTGATAATTTTTTCAGTTTCTCTCCTGAATACCAGAGTGACGGTCAGTCTTCGCGTGATTTGACGATGGAACTTATCAATAGAACTTTTGAGGAAGAAAGAGTCAGTTCGCAATGGATGCACCAATTGATGGATGGAACTCCGGTTCCGTGCGAGATGACTTTTGTCCGTATAAGCAATGACGCCGATTATATTGTCGCGGCTTACGCGCGGGATCTGCGCGAACATAGACGGATGACAGGAGAAACACACAGGCTTCAAATAGAGCTGGAAGCCGCGCTGAAGGAAGCGCAGGAAGCCAACCGCGCCAAAACAAGTTTCCTTGCGAACATGAGCCATGAAATGCGCACTCCGCTAAATGCCGTAATCGGGTTATCCGAACTTATTTTGAACGAGGGAGAATTGTCACGGCAGACAACTTTCGAACCGCAGGTTCAGCCGCCTGTGATGTGGGATGAAATCGAGGACAAACTCGGCAAGATACACAACTCCGGCATGACGCTGCTTGGCATCGTTAACGACATTCTCGACATATCAAAAATCGAATCCGGCAGGTTTGAGCTGCATCCTGTAATATATAATACCTCCAGTCTTATAAACGATATCGTATCCCTGAACATTGTTCGCATCGGAGAGAAGCCCATTAAGTTTATACTAACGGTGAATGAGAACCTGCCTGAACAACTCCTTGGCGATGACCTGCGCGTCAGACAGATTTTTAACAATCTTCTTTCCAACGCTTTTAAATATACGAATTCAGGAACTGTCGAATTGAAGATGACTTTTGAACGTGAGGATAACAATATATGGCTCGTTTCCGATATCAAAGATACGGGGATGGGAATAAGAAGTGAAGATATTGAAAAAGTTTTTGAGGATTACATACAGGTTAACGCGCAGGCAAACCGCAAGATCGAAAGTACAGGTCTTGGTCTTTCCATAACAAGGCATCTTGCGGACATGATGGACGGAAATATCACAGTTGAAAGCGAATACGATAAAGGCTCGACTTTTTCCATAAGGCTGCGTCAGCGTCTGGTGTCGGACATTCCCATCGGCAAAGAAACAGTCGAAAATCTCATGAGCGCGCGTTTTACCGATAACAAGCGCATCCAAAGCTCGAAGTTAAAAAGGATCAATCTTTCTTACGCGAGCGTCCTCGTTGTGGATGACATGCCCGCAAATCTCGATGTCGCGAAAGGTATGATGAAGCCTTATGGATTGCGCGTAGACTGCGCGTCAAGCGGCAGGCAGGCGATTGATATGATCTCAAACGCGGCGAACATACATTATGACGCGGTGTTCATGGATCATATGATGCCGGGTATGGACGGGATAGAGGCGGTACGCATCATCCGCGAAGAGCTGGACACTGACTATGCCAGAAATGTTCCGATAATCGCGCTTACAGCCAATGCCATCATGGGCAATGAAGATATGTTTCTGGAACATGGGTTTCAGGCGTTTATTTCAAAACCAATAGATACACAGCGGCTCGATTCTATACTTCGCCAGTGGGTAAGAAATGAAGAGTCTGAACTGCAGACGAAGTTAAGTGCGGATGGAGAACTGTCCGGCGAAGCTGTGTCCGGCGAAAATGGAATTGGAATTAAAAGCGGTTCACACGATTTCATGGTCGAACTGAACGAGCCGTTTAATGATGCTCCCGGCGGGACAGCGATAGCCGGCGTAGATATGGCTGCGGGTCTTAAGCGTTTTTCCGGTAATGTAGAAGAGTATATGAAAGTATTAAAATCTTATGCTGTAAATACCCGTCCGCTTCTCAGTGATATAAAGAAGCATCTGTCTGACGGGACTTTGGACGCTTATGCAATTTCGGTTCATGGAATAAAGGGAGCCAGTTATGGCATCGGCGCTTTTGATGCGGGATTGAATGCAGAGACGCTGGAACGGCTGGCAAAAGCCGGCAAGATGGAACAGGTAGCGGCAGGAAACAGCGCTTTTATAGAAATCATGACAAACCTGCTCGATTCAATTGACAGCGCGCTTGATTTGTATACCGCGAAAAACAAAAAGCCTGTTAAAGCAGAGCCGGATCAAAAGCTCTTACAGGAATTGCAGGAAGCCTGTGATGAATATGACGCGGGCAGAATCGACAGGATTATGGCGCAGCTTCAATCATTTGAATATGAAAACGGCGCGGAGCTTGTCGCCTGGCTGAATGAACAGATTGACGACATGAATTTCTCCAGGATTTCAATCGGCAACTGGCCGGTATTTAAATAATTTTTTGATCAACCGCGGTATGAATGGCTTCGCCCATGCTTGATACGCCCAGTTTGCTGTAAATTATATTAACAGCCATTTTTATCGTATTCACCGAAATATTTCTGTTAGACGCAATTTCGGAGCGCGAAAGCCCGTCCGCCATATCTTTCAAAATCGCGATTTCTCGCTTTGTCAGTTTAATTCCGCCTTCAATATTATTTGCCTGTCTGCATTCAGCTACCATTTTGGCTTTTCTCTTCGCGTAAGTCGATGATATGCGATTGATTTCCTCCAGCCACTTCTTTGGTATCCTGAGAGTATCTGGCTGCATTGCGCCATGTGCGCTGTTTTTCGCGCCGCCGTTCCTGTGAACAGCCAGGGTAAGAGTGCGCATATCTTTCCCATACTCGGTGAACGATGCTATAATCCTGTTCGATTCCGCAAGATGGTAAGCTTCAGCGAACGCGGCGATTGCCTCGCTCTTTCGTTTAAGCTGATATAGAGACAAAGCCTTAAGCGTCAACAGTTCTATTTTACAAAACAGAATCATCGGATGTTTCATCGCGCTTTCGATAAACGCCAAAAGCGCGCTGTATTGATTTGTTTTGTAATGATACCGCGCCCTTATGCGGTTTGCGTAGTTATCCAAAAAAGACGAATGTGTAAAAGGCGAGAAATCGCTTTTCAGCCATTCAGGTATTTGTTCGCAGTTGTCAAGCGCAAGATGGTAAAAGCCGCAGGCGATATCGTATATCGTGTAACGTACTCCGTAATCGTTTCCATTAAGCAGAGCTTCCATTTCCTTTAGCCTGGCAGTTGCGCTTTCGTAATCTCCGCGGGTAAAATCAATATGCATAAGGTAAACCAATGCCCTGTTATGAGTTACATACTGATCGTGTTCACTCGCCTTTGCGATGGATTTTTTTAGATACTGTTCTGCGTCAATAAATTGCCTTTTGTAAAAATACAATTCGCCCCATAAAAGGTCTTCCACACCGCTGTAGAATCCGTTGAATACATGTTTTAAATGAGGCATCGTGCGCGAAATAACGGCAATGTATTCTTCCATCGCGCCTGAGCGGTTTGTTCCGACAAGCAATGACCAGGCGGCAGATGTAATATTATATGTTCCTATGGGTTTATACGGGTTTTTGTCAAAGTATTCGCTCATCTTTCCGGCATAGATATCAAAATCATACACATCGGTGTATGTGCTTATATACATCCGCGCCGCTCCCCAGCAAAAGTAGATGGCGGTAAGAGCCTTGTTCCGCTCAGGGGTTTCCGTCCGCGCTTCGTAGTCTTTGACAAATCGTTCCGCCAGAACCAGTACATCCTCAAAATGCCCCATGTTTATTTTCAGTTTCATATACACTGCCGGAAATAAGGGATTATCAGGATTAACTGTTTCCAGCGCGCGTTCAAATATATCCAAAATATATTTCGCCATATCAGGCGGTATCTCTACGTTATAAGAAGCGACTTTTTGGGTAATCGCGTCATAATTGGCGGATTTTTCATAATAATAAAACGCGTCCATTTGATAGCCGTTTGCGTCACACCACACTGCCGCCGCTTCGTAAGTTTGCGTTCTCTCTTCGTCTGTTAAAATTTTTTCCTGCTTCTGCCGCAGGTAATCACGGAGCATGTGATGGATCATGTATGTGTCCATATTGAAATCGTATCGTATATAGGCATTCAGCTGTTCCATTCCGCTGATTAGTTTTTCATCATTTGCCAGCGTTTTTACAAGACTCGCCGAAAGGCGGTCGAGCAGCGCGATACGCATAAGGAAACGCTCAAGCGGTCCGGATATGGTCTGAAGTATTTCCGCTTCGATAAGCTTAAAAATATTTTTCTTCATCGCTTCAAGCGCGTACCGCTCATACTTTTGATTTTTGGAAAGCGATCTTCCTATCAGGTTAATTGCAAAAGCCCAGCCCTGGGTGTCATCGTAAATATTGCGTATATCAACATTTGTTACAGGCAGATTAAACTGAGAGAAATATTTCGCGATCTCATCTTCCGTGAAACGGAGCATGTCTTCCTGTATTAAAAAAACTTTTTTGCGCATACTCATGCCGACAAGATTAATATCCGGCATATTCCGCGTAATCAGCATTATCGGCATGTTTGAAGGAGAGGAGTTTACCATACGCTCAAAAAAACTTAAAATTTCCGGATTGTGCAGTAAATGAAAGTCGTCAAATATACCGATTATTTTTCCAGGATGCGGAGCGATATGTTTTTTCATGGCGTCAATGAATTTAGAAAACGCCTGATCTGTTTTAGGAAATCCGATCTCAAGAAGGCTGGAACTGTATTCCCGAGATACCATTAATGACATTTCGGTAATGCTTTCCCAAATGCGCAGTGGTATATTATCCCTCTCTGAAATCTGCATCCACGGCGCGATAGCGCTGTAATTGTTAAAGAATGAATGAACAGTGCGCGTCTTTCCGTAGCCGGAACCTGCGCATACGATAATCAGCGGATATTCCATGGCTTTTTTCAGCAGATCATTTAAACGCGAACGTTCCAGATAATCTTCGTTTTGATTTACGCCCGGTGTTTTAGCCGTGGTGTTTGCCGCATTTTTATCAGTTTTTTTTATCAATGTTGTCCCGCTCTTATTGTTACTACTTTTTATTATAATCGGTAATCGAAAAAAATATAACTATTTAATGATGATTGGTAAAAATTATCGTATTACTGGTTATTATTATTATTTTTGCGAATATTTTTGGACTATAACAGGGTGTGTTTTGCGATAATTATAAATACTTTTAGGGTATTGTATTGACTTTCGGGAAAATGTATTAATAATGCGGGGGTACTATGCAGGACAACAAGAAACAAAAAATTATGCTGGTTGATGATAACAAGGCGAATCTCACCATGGGAAAAAGTATCCTAAGCGAATACTACGATGTTTTTGCAATGCCATCCGCAGACAAGCTTTTTGAATGCTTGCAGCATGTGTTACCGGACTTGATTCTGCTGGATGTTGATATGCCCGGCATGAATGGTTATGAAGCCATTACGCTTCTTAAGGCGGATAAACAGTACGCTGAAATTCCTGTCATATTTGTTACGGCAAAAAATTCCGAGTTAAATGAATATGAAGGTTTAAGCCTCGGCGCGATTGATTACGTTTCAAAACCGTTTGCCCCTGCTATTTTGCTGAAGCGCATAGAGAATAATTTACTGATCCAGAAGCAGAAAAAAAGCCTCCTGGAATTCAATGACAACTTAATCAAGATAGTTAAAGAAAAAACGCATCAGCTGTATGACCTTCAAAACGCGATTATCAGCAATATGGCTGAGTTTGTGGAATTCCGCGATGTTATCACCGGACAGCATATCAGCCGGACACAGAAGTATTTAAAAAAGCTTGTTGAACAGCTTATAGAGGATGATGTCTACACTGACGAACTTTTAATATGGGATATGAATGTTATATTACTCTCCTCCCTGCTTCACGACATAGGAAAAATCGCAATCAGTGATACAATCCTTAATAAAGCCGGAAAACTTACAGATGAAGAACTGGAAATAATGAAAACCCATACAAGCAAAGGCGTGGAAGTTATTGAGAAGATAGAAAACTCCACAGACTTGGCTGGTTTTCTTGAATGTGCGAAATTATTCGCGGGAACGCATCACGAAAAATGGAACGGATCGGGCTATCCTCAAGGTCTTTCGGGAGTAAATATACCTCTGGAAGGCCGCATTATGGCAATTGCGGATGTATACGATGCGCTGATCTCCACTCGTCCTTATAAAAAATCTTTTTCAACCGACGAAGCTGCGCAGATTATTATTAATAGTACCGGAACCCATTTTGATCCGGCTCTTATTAACAGCTTTAGCAAGGCAAAAGATGAATTTGCGGCTATTGCTGTGGAGTACGCAGACGCTGTTTGATTAAAAGGAACATCCGCAGCCAATAATAATCTATAAGCTATATATTTTAATTACAATTTAGTGTATAATAATAGTATATCATTTATGGAGAGGAAAAATGAAACTAAAGATTAGATTGAGTATTATGGTTATTGCCATACTGATAGCGGTCGTGGCGCTAATCTCCGTTATTCTGCTTAGCAGTTCGTCAGAAATTGCGATCAAGCTGAATAGAGATGTAATTCATTTAATAGCAGACAAAGAGGCTGGGTTCTGGGAAGGCCGGCAAAATGCCCGTTTTACGATGCTTGGCACCCTTGAGAATATATTTTCTCAATACGAGAGATTCGCGGCGAATGAACGGCGGGACCGTTTTGACGAAATGATATTAGCGGTAATGGAAGCCAATCCTGAGTATCTGCAGATTTATACGGTTTGGAGACCCAACGCCCTTGACGGTCTGGACGCGCAGATGATCGGCAGGTCGGGTTCCGGTCCTACAGGGCAGTACGCGATGAGTTATACAAGGGAAACCGGCGACATACGTGTAAGAGTAAATACTGATATAGACTCCACATACGCATACCTGAACAGTATCAACATCAACAACATAAAAGACAGGGTAGAACCTCCCATCCCGAGACAAATTCTCGGAAAGGAAGGGCATGTGGTCAGAATGATGAGACCTATTGTTGACGATAATGCAAGGCAGATTGTAGGAGCTATCGGATATCTTGTGAATATCGAGCAAATGCAGGATGTATTGGAAGAAACTGTCAAAGGCAACGACGAAATAGCACTGATGGCTATTTACGCGAACGACGGAACCGTACTGGCGCATTCATTCAAGGATCGTATCGGTCAGAATATGAAAGATACGGAAGTATTTTTAGGCGAAGACCTGCCGGGCGCAATTAAAGCCACCATGGAAGGAACCGCTCTTCACAGCTCTTCGTATTCCCCTGCAATGCATACAAATTTGGAAACTTTCTTTTCGCCCGCCCGTATCGGCAATTCAGACACGTTCTGGTCTGTCATGGTCGCGGCAAGGGAAGATTACATTTTATCCGAAGTAAACGACATGACAAGGCTAACCATCATTATCGCTGTTATAGTTGCCATAGCGGTGGCGATAGTAATATACTTTGTCCTTCATTTTACAATGATGCCGGTTGTAAATGTAGCGGCGACATTAAAGGATATAGCGCAGGGCGAAGGCGATCTTACAGTTAAAATCGCGGAAAAGGGAAAAGATGAAATTACCGAGCTTTCCCGTTACTTCAACCAGACAATAGAAAAAATCAGAGCGCTGATTTTAATAATCAAAAATGAGGCCAACATACTGTCCGGCATAGGAAATGAGCTCGCCAGTAACATGAATGAAACTGCCGCCGCTGTAAACGAAATAACCGCCAACATTCAAAGTATTAAAGGCAGGGTTATAAACCAGAGCGCAAGCGTAACCGAAACTAACGCTACAATGGAACAGGTGACGATAAACATTAAAAAATTAAGCAATAATGTTGAAGATCAAAATACGCACGTATCGCAAGCCTCGGCTGCTATCGAAGAAATGGTAGCAAATATCGCTTCTGTTACCGACACGCTTATTAAAAACGGCGCTAATGTAAAGAATTTAACGGATGCCGCGGAAGTCGGACGCAGCGGTTTACAGGAAGTTTCAGCCGACATTCAGGAAATTTCCAGAGAGTCCGAAGGTCTTCTGGAAATCAATTCTGTTATGCAAAACATCGCAAGCCAGACAAACCTCCTTTCGATGAACGCCGCGATTGAAGCCGCTCATGCCGGAGAGTCAGGTAAAGGCTTTGCCGTTGTCGCCGACGAAATCAGAAAGCTCGCGGAAAGTTCCAGCGAACAATCCAAAACAATCAGCACAGTGCTTAAAAAAATAAAGGAATCCATCGACAAGATCACCAAATCCACAGAAAATGTGCTTAACAAATTTGAAGCGATTGATACAAACGTAAGAACAGTATCCCAGCAGGAAGACATCATCCGCCATGCGATGGAAGAGCAGGAGGAAGGTTCCAAGCAGACTCTGGAAGGCATAACCAGTGTAAGGGATGTAACAAAGCAGGTAAAGAGCGGTTCTATAGAAATGCTTGAAGGCTCGCAGGAAGTAATTAAAGAAAGCCTGAATCTTGAAAAAGTAACACAGGAAATTACCTCCGGTATGAACGAAATGGCGACAGGCGCCGAGCAAATCAATATTGCTGTAACTCAGGTTAATGACATCAGCGTCAAAAACCGCGAGGCGATAAGTAAATTAATCAAGGAAGTGAACAGGTTTAAGGTTGAATAAACTTACCGGAAACTTCGTTGTAAGTACAGTGATGAAATATTAAAATCTTTTAGAGGCTTGTTGTAAATACAAGCCTCTAATTTTTTTCCAGTGTTCGTCTGTTTTTATGCCTGTTTTACCCAGTATACACGAAATGATATTCGAGACGGTTCGCGGGTTTATGCCTAAATTCTCTGTTTCTTCGTTATTTAAACCTTTTTTACATTTATTAATATTTCAGATTAGCGGTTTGTCAGTATAATAGAAAGTTGTTCAATTGTGGAGTTTGTTTCCGTCATATTACAGGATTTGTTTTTATTGTTTCCTGTGATTCCCTGTGTTACACTTAAAACATGGCACAAAAAATCATAAATATATTGTATTCTGTGCTTTTAATAATAATATTGGCGGCGGTATCAAGCTGCGGAGAAAGTACTGACGCACTGCCGTCATCATCCGAAGCGGAGGTATCCGGCGCTAAATCACCTTTCAGTTCGTTTCGGGATGTTCCCGGAATAACAGCGGAGGAGATCGCTGCAATTGAGGCGCTTCGGCAAAATTTTGGCTCTTTTAGTTTCGCAATGGCTCTTTCAACCGAGGCTTTTTTTAATGAAAACGCGCACGCGGACGGATACGCTGTATTTTTCTGCGAATGGCTGTCCAGACTTTTTGAAATTCAGTTAAATCTTGAAATATTTGAGTCGGCTGACGTATCCGAAAAATTAAATTCAGGCGAAATTGATTTCTCGCTTTTAATTCCAAACGAAGAAAACCAAAATAATTTTTATATGACAGGTCCTATAGCCGAACGGCAGTTTATTACGCTCCGGCTGGAAGGAAGCCGCAGCATTAATCAAATTAAACAGGAACGTCCGCCAAGATATATTTTTATGGAAGATTTTCCATCAGAATCATTTGTTGCCTCGGCTGCCAACGGCGGCATTTATGATTCAGTATGGGTTTCAAATTATGCCGAAGCTTATCAAGCGCTTGAAAGGGGAGAGGCGGACGCTTTTGTTACGACCTGCGTTATGGAAGCAAATTTTATTGCTTATGAAAATATAATCCGCGAAGATTTTTCACCTTTAATTTTCCATCCGGTTTCCATGGCGGCGGCGAACCGCGCCCTTGTACCTGTAATATCGGTTATGGATAAGGCGTTAAAAAACGGAGCAGTCTCATATTTGAATGAACTGCAAAATATTGGCAGCAATAAATACAGGCGGCATAAATTCTTTATCAGCCTAGGCGAAGAAGAAAAAAAATATCTAAAAAATACCGGCTTTGTACCGGCGGCAGTCCAATATTACAATTATCCTGTTGTCTTTTATGAGGTTCATGAAGAAAAATGGGACGGTATAATCATGGAATTGTTGCGGGAAGTAGAAAAGGTAACAGGTCTGTCTTTTAAAGTAATAAACGACGGAAACGCCGAGATGACGGAACTGATACAAATGCTGCTTGATGGAAAAGCGTTTATATTTCCGGCATTGGTAAAAACAGAAGAACATGAGCCGCTCTTTTTGTGGAGCAGCAAAAAATTCATGGAGGATCAATACATACTTTTATCCAAAACAGGTTTTCCGAATGTATCAATAAATGAAATACCTTATTCGCGGATTGCGTTGACAAGAGGCGACGCAAGCACAGAAATGTTTAACACATGGTTCCCGAATGCCATGAACACAACATACTTTGACAGCGCTGTCGCGGCGTTTTTGGCGCTTGAAAAAGGCGAAGCGGATTTGATGATGTGCGCAAAAAGCAATCTGCTTTACTATTTAAATTATAATGAGTTCTCGGGTTATAAAGCCAATTACATGTTTAATCATTTTTATGATTATACTTTTGCATTTAACAAGAATCAGGAAGTCCTCAGCTCCATTATTGACAAGGCGTTTTCTGTAATTGATTCCGCTGGAATAACAGAACAGTGGCTGACCAGAACATACGATTACCGCGCCAGAAGGCTCGAGACGCAGCGTCCCTGGCTTATCAATGTAATCGCGATGGCGGCCGTTGTGCTTCTCTTGCTGGTGTTCATTCTTTACAGAAATAAAGGCGAGGCAAAACGGCTGGAAGAACTTGTTTCCCAGCGGACAATCGAAATCACAGAGGCGAATGAGGAAATAAAAAAATCAATCGAAGACATGAAGGAAACAGACGAATACACCCAGCTTTTACTTGACGGGATTCCGATGAGCTGCATGTTATGGGACAGAGACCTTAATATGATAAACTGCAACAAGGAATCAATAAATCTTTTCGGATTTATTGACAAGCAGGATTTGCTGGAAAAATTTATATATACTTCATCACCGGAATATCAGAGCAACGGGGAGCGTTCCGTTGAAAAAAGCTTAGTATTGATAAACAAAGGGTTTAGGGAAGGAAACCATAAATTCGAATGGCAGCACCGGTATATAACAGGGGAAATTATTCCTTCGGAAGTTTCGGTTGTCCGTTTAAAACACAGGGGAGGATACCTTGTCGCATCCTATATAAGAGATTTAAGGGAATATAAAGAGCATCTGGCTGAAATTGAAAAAGCAAGAGAAAACGCGGAGGCGGCAAATAATACTAAATCAATCTTTTTGGCAAACATGAGTCATGAAATCAGGACTCCCATGAACAGCATTATAGGGTTTGCGGAACTTGCTCTGTTCGAAAAAGTTTCGGAAAAAACAAGGGAGTATCTTTCAAATATTACCGAAAGCGCGGAATGGCTGCTCAGTATCATAAACGACATTCTGGACATTTCAAAAATCGAAGCAGGAAAAATTACCCTGGAAAATATTCCGTTTGATCTGCACGATATACTTGCGCACTGCCATTCGGCGATTTTGCCCAAGACTGCGCAAAAAGGAATCTCTCTGTATTTTTACGCCGAGCCGTCCATTGGAAATAAACTGCTGGGCGATCCTGTCAGGCTGCGGCAGGCGATTGTTAATATTCTTTCCAATGCCGTTAAATTTACAAATGCAGGCACAATAAAAGTAATGGTATCGCTTGTTAAATCCGACGAAAAAAGCGCCGTTATACATTTTGAAATAAAAGACACAGGGATCGGCATGAGCGGCAGGCAAATCGAAAAGATTTTTGAGCCTTTTATGCAGGCGGACGACAGCGTTACGCGCAAATTCGGCGGTACGGGGCTTGGTCTTTCCATTACCAAAAATATCATTGAATTGATGGGCGGTACGCTAAATGTAGAAAGCGTTCCGGGAATCGGCAGCAAGTTCAGCTTTGAACTGACTTTTGAATTATCAGGCGAGAAAATTAATTTTTCGCCGGAAATAAAAAAAATAAATAATTTGGAAATACCTGTTTTTAAGGGCGAAGTGCTGATTTGCGAAGATAACAGCCTTAATCAGCAGGTGCTTGGCGAGAATCTTTCCAGGGTAGGATTGAAATATACCATGGCGAATAACGGACTGGAAGGCATAGGCTTTGTCATGGAACGCGCGGAGAAGAATAAACCATTTGATTTAATTTTTATGGACATTCAAATGCCTGTAATGGACGGACTGGAGGCTTCATCAAAAATCGCCGAAATGGGAGTTAAAACACCAATAGTTGCCACAACAGCGAATGTTATGTCCAATGACATTGCGCTTTATAAAACAAGCGGAATGTCTGATTATTTGGGCAAGCCGTTCACAGCGCAGGAGTTGTGGAAGTGCCTGTTAAAATATATTCCCGCCGAAAGTTTTTATTCGCTGGATAAAGCGCAGCAGGATGCGGACGATGAAAAATTACTGGAGCAGTTAAAAATTAATTTTATCAAAAGCAATCAGACAAAATATGCGGAAATAATAAACGCGGTTAATTCGGGCGATAACAAACTTGCCGTCAGGTTAGTTCATACATTAAAGAGCAATGCAGGTCAAATTGGAAAAACCAAACTTCAGAAAACGGCTGCGGTAATGGAAGATGACCTGCGAAATGAAAAGGCTGTGTCAGAAGAAAAACTGCAAATTCTTAAACTTGATATAAAAACAGTTCTTGATGAACTGACACCTCTTCTCTCTGATGTCAATAAGAAATCAGCCAAAACTGTCGCAGCGGAGGATATTCCCGTGCTGCTGGAAAAATTGGAGATCCTTTTAAAAGACAATGATACAGAATGTCAGAAACTTTTGGATGATATTTCCGCTCTGCCTAATACAGAGTATCTTTCAAATTTAATAGAAGATTTTGAATTTCAAAAGGCGCTGGAAGCGCTTGATCTGCTAAAAGCAGAGTACAATTCTTAAAAACACAGGAATAAAATTATGCAAAAAGATGATTTTAAAACAGCGGAAGCAGATGTAAAAAACAGCGTCCTTATTGTAGACGATGAAAAAGCAAATCTTCTAATGCTGACTCAAATTTTAAACAGGAAATATACTGTATACGCGGCAAAAAGCGGTCAGGACGCAATTAATACGGCAAAAAAACATCTTCCAGATACGATACTGCTGGATGTCCTTATGCCTGGCATGGACGGATACGAAACAATCACCGAGCTTAAAAGTTTTGAAGAAACAAAAAACATACCTGTTATTTTTATCACAGGGCTTGACGATATCGACTCCGAAAAAAAAGGACTGGCTCTTGGAGCCGCGGATTATATACCTAAACCGTTTAACTCCGAGATTGTAAGATTAAGAGTGGAGAATCAGTTAAAAATTGTTAATTATATGCGCACGCTCGCGGCAAAGGAAGAAATAGAATATTTAAGCCGCGCTAAAAGTGAATTTCTCGCCCGCATGAGTCATGAAATGCGCACACCAATGAATGCCATTATGGGGATGACGCAAATCGCTTTACTGCGCGGCGTTCCTGAAAATTTAAAAAATTATTTTACTAAAATCGATACTGCTTCCCGCCAGATGATGCGCCTAATAGATGACGCGCTTGATATATCAGGAATGGAATACGGCGTTTTTAAACTTACAGAATCTGTTTTTAACTTTAGTACAATGATCGAAAACTTATCGCAGGAAATAGGTTATAACGCGTCGGAAAAAAATCAAACGCTTAAGTTCATGATTGATCCGGCAATACCGGTTTCTCTTTCCGGCGATGAAAAACGGCTCAAACAGGTGATTACTACCCTTTTGGCTAACGCTGTAAAATTTACGCATGAAAACGGCGAAATATCTTTCGATGCGCGCATGATTACAAAAGAGGATGCGCAGGATACCATTACGCTTCAAATCAAAGTTTCGGATAATGGAATAGGAATATCCAAAGAGAAGCAAAGTAAACTTTTTACCATCTTCGAGCAGGTAGACGGCGGCAATACAAGAAAACACGGCGGCATAGGAGCGGGTCTTGCTTTGTCTAAACGTATTGTAGAAATGATGGGCGGCGCCATTTGGCTTGACTCTGAACCGGATAAAGGCTCGTCTTTTTTCTTTACCTGTAACCTGCATAAGATGTAATATTCTGTTTTTTGCTGCTGTCTGCTGTAGTCTAATTAAAGTAATTTTGACAAACAGGGTATTTTTTTTATATTGATAGTGTTATTGTAAAATACTGATAGAAAAAAGAAAATTTAACTAAATGAGGTTGTTATGAAAATCGGAGTAAAACTTGTACTTATCATTTCTTTTGTAAATCTGATTGGTGTAGGCGTTTTGACAATTGCCGCTACAATGTTTTCATCAAGCGCTATCACAAATGTAGCGGAACTAAACGCCCGCAACGTTACTGCGGTGACGGCAGGCTCTGTTAAAGCGTTTTTGGAAGTTTCCATGGACGAGATAAGAGCTCTTGTTATGTTAATGGAAAATTTTGATTCCATTGTTCCTGCCGCCGGAAGGAGGGATATGGTCAATTTTTATCTGGAAACTCTCGTCACAAGGAATCCTGACTTTATAGGCGTATGGGCGATTTATGAACCAGATATGCTTGACGGCAATGACGCGGCCTTTGTGAATACTCCGGGATCCGATGAAACAGGAAGGTTCATAAGCTATTGGACAAATAACCACGGTACAATAGATTTTGAGGCTCTTACAAATTATGCTAACGCTGATTATTATACTGTTTCATTACGATCAGGCAAGGAGTCGGTTGCCGAGCCTTATTTGGAAATTGTCGGCGGAAAGCAGACGTTAATTACCAGCGTTGTAATTCCGATCCTTCGTAACGGACGCGCGATAGGAGCAGCCGGTGTAGACCTGGAACTGAGAGAAATCCAGGAAATGATAGGTGAGATGAAGCCATTCGGAACAGGAGAGGCAGGATTGTACAGTCCTTCCGGTATTGTGCTTTCCGCCAAAAATCCGGACAAACTTGGAAAAAATCTGAAGGATGTTTCAAAAAATATATATGGAGATAAAATAGATACTTTTCTGCATGCGTTAAAAACAGGCAGTGAATTTTTCGATACATTTTATTCAGAAGAACATAAAGAAAGGATAATGGCGATAACTACCCCGTTTTTTATCGGAGGCGACGAAGAAGCATGGAGCGCTGTGACCATTGTATCCGAAGCTACAATAATGAGCGATGTAAACCGGATGACGATAGTTTTAATAATTCTTGGCGTGGTTATTCTTGTCATTATCACGGTAATTATTATTTTTATATCCAGTTCCATTACGGCTCCTCTTAAAAAAATGGAAAATATATTTGGGTTTATCGGTAACGGAGACTTTACCAAGACCATCGAAGCGAAGGGGAATGACGAAATCGGCAATATCAGCCGTTCTCTTAACGCCACTATGGATAAAATCAAAGATCTTATAGGCACAATTAAAAACCAGTCATTAGATCTCTCCAATATCGGTTCAGAACTCTCATCCAACATGAACGAAACTGCCGCTGCTATAAATGAGATTAATGCAAACATTCAAAGCATCAAGAGCCGCGCAATAAACCAGAGCGCAAGCGTTACCGAAACCAATGCCACCATGGAGCAGATAACATTCAATATCTCCAAACTTGATGAACAGGTTGATAAACAGTCAACCTCTGTCGCTCAGTCTTCTTCGGCAATTGAACAGATGCTTGCGAATATCCAGTCTGTTACTCAAACCCTGATAAAAAACATGGAAAATGTTAATCAGCTTGAGTCCGCTTCGGAAGTGGGAAGGTCTGGCTTGCAGGAAGTCGCCGCGGATATTCAGGAAATCGCCCGCGAGTCGGAAGGTCTTTTGGAAATCAACTCCGTAATGGAAAACATAGCAAGCCAGACAAACCTGCTCTCGATGAACGCGGCGATTGAAGCGGCTCACGCCGGAGAAGCCGGAAAGGGATTCGCCGTTGTTGCCGATGAAATCCGCAAGCTGGCTGAAAATTCATCCGAGCAGTCAAAGACAATCAGCACTGTTTTGAAAAAGATAAAAGAGTCCATCGACAAGATTACCCAGTCTACAAATAATGTTCTTCAAAGATTTGAGGCAATTGACAAGAATATAAAAACAGTATCGGATCAGGAAGAAAATATCCGCAACGCGATGGAAGAGCAGAGTCAGGGAAGCAAACAGATATTGGAAGCCATTGGAAACCTTAACGATATCACAAGGCAGGTAAAGGGCGGCTCGCATGAAATGCAGGAAGGTTCCGGAGAAGTAATAAGGGAAGGAAAAAACCTCGAAATTATAACCCAGGAGATAACAGGCGGCATGAACGAAATGGCAACCGGTGCGGATCAGATCAACATTGCCGTACACCGCGTAAATGAGCTGACAGTATCAAATAAGGATAAAGTTAACATGCTGTTATCCGAAGTTGCCAAGTTTAAGGTTGAATAAGTTTTTTCAAAAACCGAAGTTTTGTAAAAGCTGCGAATAAGTAAATAAAAAAGTTACTAACGTAAAAAAAGATCACCCGTTGGGTGGTCTTTTTTTTTCAGAAGTCTGTTTAAAATTTTCAAAAATCAAGCGATTTTCCTTGCCTTGTATTGGAGTTTATTCTTAACTTTATTGTTATAAGCTTATTTTTGTAATAAAAGAAAAAAATATGGAGGTATGTATATGAAGTTGAAATTCAGGTTAAGTTTAATGGTAATTGCCATTTTGGCAGTTGTGGTAACAGGTGTCTCAGTGCTTCTTTTAAGCAAGGCGGCGAATATCAGTACCGACTTAAACAGAAAGGTAATGGATTTTCTGTCCGGTGAGCAGGCAGAGTACTGGAAGGGCAGACGTGATGGTCATTTACGAATGATCAGTACTTTAGCGGATATTATGGCGGATTTTTCCAAAATACCGGCGTATGAAAGACGTGATACATTTGATCGTATGCTGCAGGGTACATTATCCGCACAGCCCAATATTATGCAAATTTATACAGTCTGGCTGCCTAACGCTGTAGACGGTATGGATGAGCAAATGATTGGAAGACCGGGTTCTACTCCCGCAGGGCAATACGCTGTTGCCTATTCAAGGGAAAAAGGCGCGATAGAAGCTACAGTCTCTACGTTTTTCGAGTCAACAATGGAATGGCTTGCAAGTCCTGACTCAAGAAAGCAGTCTGTGCCTGCCCCGTTTTTCAGAAATATTCAGGGGAATGATACGTTAATGGTAAGAATGGTAACTCCCATTATCAGTTCAGAAACTAATCAGGTTGTGGGAGCCGTTGGTATGCTCATGGATGTCGAAATGATGCAGCCGACTGTCACGGAAACCATTAAGGAAAACGATGTAATTGCCGCAATGGCGATTTACTCCAATGACGGAACCATTTTAGCGCATGCGTATCCCGAGCGTATCGGTAAAACTATGAAGGAAGCAGATACCGTATACGGCGAATATATGGAAAGCGCGGTTAAAGCAGTCGCAGAAGGCACGGTATTCCAATGTTCATCTTATTCATCTGTAATGGATACAACACTGGAAATATTTATATCGCCTTTTAAACTTGGCAATTCAGACACAACATGGTCTGTAATGGTTGCGACAACAGATAATTATATTTTATCGGAAGTGCGTGAAATAACAAGTTTTACCATTATCCTTGCTGTAATAATTATCGTTGTAGTGGCTTTTATGATTTATTTTGTTTTAAATCTTACAATGAAGCCGGTTGTGGATGTCGCGAAGACTCTAAAGGACATTGCGCAGGGCGAAGGCGATCTGACCCATTCCATTCCGGAGAAAGGCAGTGATGAAATAACAGACCTTTCCCGTTATTTTAATCAAACGATATTCAAAATTAAAAACCTTGTTCTTATAATTAAAAAGGAGGCGCAGAAATTATCCGGCATTGGAAGTGATCTTGCGAGTAACATGAATGAGACGGCAGCGGCGGTAAATCAAATTACAGCTAACATTCAAAGCATTAAAGGCAGGGTTATCAATCAGAGCGCGAGCGTCACCCAGACAAACGCTACCATGGAGCAGGTTACAGGCAACATAAATAAGTTAAACGGTCATATTGAAGATCAGAATATTTATGTTTCGCAGGCTTCCGCCGCAATTGAACAGATGGTTGCGAATGTTCAGACTGTTACAGGCACTCTTGTTAAGAACACAGGCAATGTAAAACAGCTAAGGGATGCCTCCGAAGTAGGGCGCGACGGACTGCAGGGAGTAGCGGCTGACATTCATGAAATCGCCCGCGAGTCGGAAGGTCTTTTGGAGATTAATTCTGTCATGGCAAATATAGCAAGCCAGACAAATCTGCTTTCCATGAACGCGGCTATAGAAGCGGCTCATGCCGGAGATGCAGGCAGGGGATTCGCGGTAGTCGCGGATGAAATTCGCAAACTTGCCGAATCCTCAAGCGAGCAGTCAAAAACAATCGGAGTAGTGCTGAAAAAAATAAAGGATTCTATCGATAAAATTACCATGTCGACCGGAAATGTCTTAAACAAGTTTGAAGCAATCGGCTCAAGCATTCAAACTGTAACGCAGCAGGAAGAACATATCCGCAATGCGATGGAAGAGCAGGGACAGGGCAGCAAGCAGATTCTTGACGGTATCGGCAAAGTAAATGATATTACAAAGCAGGTAAAAAACGGCTCCAATGTAATGCTGAGTGGCGCTCAGGAAGTTATACAGGAGAGCAGTAATCTAGAGAAGGTAACCCAGGAGATTGCCTTCGGCATGAATGAAATGGCGTCCGGCGCTGATCAAATTAATATTGCGATTAATCAGGTTAATGAGATTACAATCAAAAACCGCGAAGGCATTGATTCATTGATTAGGGAGGTATCGCGGTTTAAGGTAGAGTAGCGTAGTAATTATAGATGTGAAAATTGCTTTGTAAGGATATTAAATAAAAAGCCTGTCTGCGGACAGGTTTTTTTTATTTTTCCCTGCCTGCGTCATTATACGTTCCGCTGATCCTATCCACATTCAAACTGCGCGCAGCCGCGTCAAAGATTTCCTTGTAAGCGCCGTTCTGGCTGTAAACCTCTTCATGCGTGCCGTGTTCAAGTACGCGTCCCTGTTTTAATACATAGATCATTTCAGAGTCGATAAATTGAGAAATACTGTGGGAAATTATAATTACCGTGCGGTCTTTTTTAATTGCGTCGAGGCTGTTTTTAATTTGCTCTGTTGCAATCGCGTCAAGGCTTGCTGTAGGCTCGTCAAGGAAAATAATGGGAGGTTTTTTTAGGAACAGCCGCGCAATTGCGATTCGCTGCTGCTGACCGCCTGAAAGTAAAAGCGCCGAAGACTCGTAGCCGTCCGGAAGATTTTTAATTTGCTCATGAATATAAGCCTGCTTCGCGGCTTCTACCATCTCTTCGTGAGAGGCTTTTGGATTTCCGTAGAAAATATTTTCAGCTATCGAGCCGTTAAAAATATGGTTTTTCTGCAGAACAAGTCCTATGTTCTCGCGCAGATATTTTGTATCGTATTCGCGTAACGGTACGCCGTCAAGTAAAATATCGCCTTCTGTGGGATCGTAAAATTTATCAAGCAGATTGATAACTGTGCTTTTACCGGCTCCTGAAAGTCCTACAAGAGCCGTGATTTTATTTGGAAGAATGGTCATGCTCGCGTCAAACAAAGCCTGCGTGCCGTTCGGGTAGCAAAAATTTACATTGCGCAGTTCAAATTTCCCTGTGATTTTTTCGGGGCGGTATTTGCCTGTTTGTTCTATTTGATGATCGGAATTCATGATGTCAAAAAAACCTTCGGCGTAAATAAGAGCGTCGTTGATTTCGTCGTAAATGCGGTGCAATTGCCTGATGGGAGCTGTAACATTGTTGAACAGCATTATATGAAGCATGATGGCTCCTATCTGCATCTGTCCTGTCAATACAAAATAAGCGGTTAAAATAATTATAATTACAACGCCGAACTGTTCGGTAAAAGTTTTTAACGCGTCAAATTTAAAATTTGTCGAGCGTGTTTTCATCTGCGTATCGGCAAGGGCTGTCTGCAGTTCAAGCTGTTTTTTCGCTTCGATATCCTCTCGGTTAAAAGATTTTATAACATTGATCGATTCCAGTATATTGATGATTCCGCCAGATTTGTTTTCGCGGTAACTGCGGATATTGCGCCGCGCGCCCTTTAATTTTTTTGCCTGTCTTTGGCTGATAATAAAATAAATGGGCACAATGCCGAGCGCGACAAGTCCTACCCTGAAATTGGCGTTAAACATTCCAAGCATCGCTATAATGGCTGATGTGAATAACGGAAAAATATCAATAAAAAAAACCTGCACTGTTCGCGTTAAACTTGAAACGCCCTGATCTATACGGGTCTGCAATTTGCCTGAGCCGCTTTCCTCGGCTGTGAAAAACGCCATGCGAAAAGTTAAAACTCTTTCTATTATTCTCTGCGCGAAATCTTTTGAAATCATGATACGGATTTTTTCGCCGAAAAATTTCTGCCCGAAAGAAACAATTATGCTGAGCAATTCCTTGCTTAATAAAATAATGGTAATAATAAATACAATATGCAAACCATCGCTTAATGCCTTGTGCTGCACAACAAGCGTTGCTATGCTGTTAACTGTATATTGCAATACATAGGCGTTAACCTGCGCCGTTAAAGCGCCGATGAAAGTAAGCGTCAGCGCAAGCATTATGAGCCACTTATATGGACGAACATAAGGCGCGATGTTTTTGAAAAGCTGAAAAAGGTTCATTAAATTTAAATTATATCATATATAAATTAAAAAAACACACAGGAACGGTTAAATCGCGCCAGCCGATTCCAAATAGTTTTTAATGTCAGACGCGGTTTTTTTGAACGCGCTGTGCAGTATGTCAATTGCCGCCTCATCTAAAACGGCATTAATATCAGCCGGCCATGTCTTTTGTTTTAATTCATTCAGCTCCGATTTTGCCTTGTTTTTGTTAAATGCTTCGCAGGCTGTTTTGATATTGTTTAGTTTTTCACGTAAATAATTCAGATCAATATCTGATATTACAGCGTCACTCTTTTTTACCGGTTTGTATTTATCCATCATTTCCTGAAGCGCTTTAATAAATACCGGCGTATTATTTGTTAATTCAGCGAGATCGCCTTCTTCTCCTGCAAGTTCCAGTTTTAACGCAATGCCGGATAATTCTTTTTCGCCCAAATTTGCAAGGGTGCTTTTCATTCCATGAACAGTGGTTATATATGATTTCGTTTCTTCTTTGTCCATTTCATTGATTTTCTTATTAAGGTCTTCCAGTATTTTTACAGCGTTTTTTGCGTCAAGAATAAACAGTTCCGCTATTTCAGATGATTTTGCCAGATCCTTTGCGTCCTGTTTCTGGTCCGCAGTTTCGGTATTAATTAATTTTTTTTGCTGCTCCTTACGAGCCGCTTTAACAACCTCAGGCGGTTTATTGTTTCGTATAAATTCATTTAAAATATGATTCAATTCGCGCGAATCGATCGGTTTGGAAATAAAACCGTCAAAGCCGTTTTTCATGAACATTTCCGCGCGTCCTACAATTGCATTTGCAGTTAATGCTATAATCGGATTTTTATATCCCATTTCGCGAATAATTCTTACAGTCTCAATGCCGTCCATTTTCGGCATCATGTGATCCATAAAAATAATATCGTATACGCCGCCTTTTTTTATTTTATCAATTGCTATAAATCCGTTGGAGGCAGTTTCGATCTTAAGGCTGTAGGGCGATAACATTCCTTTTGCGACATATATGTTTGAAGCCACATCGTCTACCACAAGGACGCTGCCGTACGGCATGTATTCGCGCAAGAACTGCGTTCTTTTGGAGATCGATATGCTTTGGAAACGGAAATCGCGCAGGTTTTTGGCGATGTCGGCTCCGCATACATCAGTCCCTATTCGTTTCTGCGGTATGCGCACTGTAAACGCCGATCCTTTGCCGTATTCGCTTTCTATGGAAATGAGTCCGTTCATCAGATTTATAAGACGTCTTGCTATATTCATGCCAAGCCCGGTGCCGACAGTTTCACGGTTGGCATCGGTGTTAAATCGCGTGTATTCGTCAAACAATTTGGTAACCTGCTCTTCTGTCATGCCTTGTCCTGTATCGCTTACCCGGAAAACAAGCATTACATTTTCATCTTCTGCAGGCTCAGAGGAAACCGAGAATTCGATTGTCCCCTGTTCGGTATACTTAAACGCGTTGGAAAGAAGGTTGTTCAAAATTTGTTTTATCCTAAGCTCGTCTCCGTATAAATTATGCGGCGTGTTCTCGTCTATCTGAAGTGCGAATTCAACATTGGTGCTTTCAAAGCGTAAACGGTTTAATTGCACAGTGTCGTTTATTAGGCTTGGCATATCATAATTGACAGGAGTAAGTTCCAGCTTGCCAGCTTCGATCTTGGAAAGGTCGAGTATATCATTGATGATGTTCAGCAATAAATCGCCGGAATCGTATATCTGTTCGAACGCTTTTGATGTCTCTTCCGGTATAGCGTTATTCAACAGTTGAATTTCGGCAATGCCCAATAACGCATTCATCGGCGTTCGCATCTCATGGCTCATGTGCGCCAAAAACCGGTCCTTCGCCTGATTTGCAAGTTCCGCGGTTTCCAGCCGCCTCCGCTCCGAAATGTCTGTTAAAAAGCCTTCTGCCATATTGCTGTCGGAATTTTGTTTAACAACATAACTGCGTCCCCAAATCCACTTTTCATCGCCGCTTTTTGTCGCGCCCTTAAAAATGAATTCAAACGGCAGACCGGTTTTAAATGAAGCTGTTTCCTGCTGCGTAAGATTGATTAAATCATTGGGCTGCATTACTTTGCTTAAAAATTCCTGAATGCTGGTGTTTATCAGCTCAGACGGTCTATATCCCAATAAAGCCGTGCTGCCTTCGCTTACAAAAGTAAAAGTGAAATCACTGGAAGTCCTAATGCCCTGATAAAGCATGCCGGGCAGATTGTTCATCATTGTTTCCGTGCGCAGCGTCATTGCGCGCCGTTCGGCGCTTTCCATTGCAATGATCATTAAGTCCGCAAGAGACGAAGCGAAATTCTGCTCTTCTGCCGTCCATTCTCTTCTTTCGGGATATGCTTCGCAGCGGTGCTGCTCAACGCTGAGTACGCCCGCGAGTTTGCCGTTTATGCGTATCGGCGTATCTAAAATGGCGCATACTTCAGAGTTGTAATCATTAATAATCTGCGATAATACATTGGGAACGTTTACATCGTTAATAACAACAAGCCTTTCGTTCCTCAGCATTTCTATATACTCGGGACAGTTGGAAATATCAACGTCATTCTGCAGTTCTTTTTTTTCGTTTCTCATTTCGTAATATGTCGTATTTTTTATGGTATTCCCGCTCAGGCTCCATATCCCGATATGGTGCGCGCCGATCGCGATGCAGCCTTCCTTTACAATCATTTCAGCGGCTTCTTCCAAATTTCCGGCTGAAAGTTTCGGCGACTTTGTAATTTTTACCAATGTTTCGCTGTAGATTTTTGATCTGTAGTTACGCGCTCTGGATGAATAAGAAAAGTATGTGAACAATACAATCGTACAGAAAAAACCAATGGGCGAAAAATCATACGTAAGACCGAAAAGATTTATCGCGAAAGCGAGATATAACACAAAAGGCACAAGAAGCCCGATGCCTGTAATAATCAGGAACGGATACTGGCGGAAATTTTTTATCACATAACGGGATAAAATGGTGTAAAAAATAACAAAACCTATTGTGATAAATGCGATATTAATTATAAAAACCGGACCTGCGGGCGGTATGGTGCCAGCGGAAGGATCAGGATAATTTAAATTTTCAAAATACAGGCTGTGCAAAGGATTGGTAAAAAGCATAAGGTTTATCAGGGCAGGGATGGCTATGATAAGAATTTTAACCAATCTGGAATTAGTAAATTTTGATTCTGTAAAATTAAGAATAAACCAAAAAGATACATAAGGAATAATACTTGCAAAAAAAACCTTTGGGACAAAAACATAGGCATAATACTCGTGGGCGCTTAGAAGTTTTACGGCATCAAGCGCGGTCCAGACAAGAGTTACGATGCACAATGGATAAAAACCTTTCATCCGCCTGTCGCCCGCGTCTCCGAGCCGCTGTCTGTATATTAAGATACAGATTGTGAATATAATAATGATAGATACAAAAAATAAAACAATTTTTGCTTCCATGCTGAAGAGCCCCCTGTAGGCGAATGAGTTAAATTCACTCCGATTTTAAGTAATTATCTATAATAGCTATGTTGTCCTTAAATTTGCTGTGCAGAATGTTAATCACGGTTTCATCTATAACGGCATTAATGTCAGCCGTCCATGTCTTTTGTTTTAGTTCATTCAGCACAGCTTTTGCCTTGTTTTTATTAAATGTTTCGCAGGCTTTTTTTATATTGTTAAGTTTTTCATGTAAATAATTTAAATCATCATCAGAAATTTCGATGTCATTCTTTTTTTCCGTTTTGTATTTTGCGATTATTGTCTTAAGCGAATCAATAAATACCGGCGTAGTTTTTGTTAATTCATTTAAATTGCGATCTTCTCCTGCAAGTTCCAGTTTTAGTGCAATGCCGGACAATTCTTTTTCGCCGATATTGGCAAGAGTGCTTTTCATTCCGTGAACAGTGATAATATACGCGTCCAAGTCATCTTTGCCGGGATTTTGGATTTTTTCGGAAAGACCTTCAAGTATATTTATCGCGTTTTCAGCGTCAATAGTAAATAATTTCGCCATCTCCTGAGATTTTGTAATATCGCTTGTTTTGATATCTGCATCCACAGGATTTTTTTCATTCTGTTCGCGCCGCGCGGCTTCAACAACTTCCGGAGGTTTTTTGTTTCGTATAAAATCATTCAGGAACAGGTTAAGTTCGCGCGAATCAATCGGTTTGGATATAAAACCGTCAAAACCGTTCTTCAAAAACATTTCTTCGCGCCCGACAATCGCGTTTGCTGTCAGCGCGATAATCGGGTTTTTGTATTCCATTTCGCGTAATTTTTTAACAGTCTCAATTCCGTCCATTTTAGGCATCATGTGATCCATAAACACTATGTCATAAACGCTGCCGCTTTTTATTTTATCTATTGCGGCAAATCCGCTGGAGGCAGTTTCGATCTTAAGACCGTAAGGAAGAAGCATTCCTTTGGCGACATAAACATTTGAGTCAACATCATCCACAACAAGAACGCTGCCGTAAGGCATATATTCGCGCAGGAACCGCGTTTTTTTTATGATGGTTGAAGTCTGAAAATGGAAGTTCTGCAGCTTTTTGGTTAATTCATTTCCGCATACGGCGGTTCCTATTCTTTTTTGCGGAATACGTATAGTAAATGTTGAGCCTTTGTCCGGTTCGCTCTTTACCTCTATAACGCCATCCATTAAGTCAATTAGGCGTTTTGTAATGCTCAAACCAAGACCTGCGCCGACAATTGTGCGGTTTTTTACCAGGTTAAAGCGCGAATATTCGGTAAAAATCCTTTTCATCTGCTCTTCGTTGAGACCTTGTCCTGTGTCGCTTATGCAGAAAACTAAAGTTACGTCATCTTCTGTTGAATTTTCTGGATACTCAGGTTTAATGGAGAAGTCTATCCTGCCTTTATCAGTATATTTATACGCGTTGGAAAGAATGTTATTCAAAACCTGCTTAATGCGTAGCTCGTCACCTAACAAATCAACAGGCGTGTTCTCGTCAATATGAAGAGAAAATTCGATTGGTTTGCTGTCATAACGAAGGCGGTTAAGCTGCACAGTATCGTTAATAAGGCTTGGAATATCGTATCTAATAAGGGTAAGCTCCAGAATTCCTGATTCTATTTTTGATAAATCCAGTATGTCATTAATGATATTCAGCAGCAGATCGCCCGATTCATATATCTTCGCGAACGCTTCCATGGATTCCGGCGAAATATTTTCATCCCTCAGCTGTATCTCGGCGATGCCTAAAATCGCGTTCATGGGTGTGCGGATTTCGTGGCTCATGTGCGAAAGAAAAATGGTTTTTGAGCGGTTGCTCTTTTCAGCCTGTTCCTTCGCAAAAACAAGTTCGTCCGCCATTTCATTGCGTATAACAGCATTCGCAAGCATTCGGCTTGCCGAGCGCATAATCAACACATCACTTTCAGCAAGCACCTGTTCCGCGTTACACCGGTCGAAGCCTAAAAACCCCCATAATTGATCCTGTAAAAAAACCGGCACAACGAGAACAGCCATTATATTCCTTGGCAATAGTTCCGACTGTTCGGAAGGAGTCATGTCGCGCACCAATGAGTTAATGCATTCTCCCTTTGACAGCGCTTCGTTCCATGCAGGATGATCGGTTAACCAGACGTCAGGAACCAGTACGCCGTCTTTTGCATGCGATTTAAAACCTGTTTTATCCCACTGATAAGCCAGAAAGAATCGCAGCCAGTTGTTTTCCTTGGAATTCTTCCATATACAAATCCGGTCAACGCTTGATGTTTCCGCCATGATGCCCATTGCTTTGTTAAGGGTATCTTCAAAATGACTTATATTCGGCTCAAGCAAAATTGATGATACATTGTTCGAGGTAAAAAGCAGTTCGTTCTGTCTGTTAATCTCGTTTGTCATTTTTGTATGCTCGCGCATATCTCTGATGTACGCCATGAGAACTTTTTCACCGCCGTAAACAACGCTCTCAAGAGTAACAAGCGCAGGAATGGGCGTTCCGTCCAGCAGCTGATGCGTCCAGTTAAAAATACTTTTTCCCTTTTCTACCGTTTCAATTCCGCGTATGAACAGCAGTTCATACGAGCTTTGCCCGCAAGGCTGATATTCCGGCGAAAGATCTTTATCAAAGTGATCGATAAATTCCTGTTTGTCTTTTAATTCAAAAAGACGGACAGCTTCGGTATTGCAATCGAAAATCTTTCCGTTAGCGCTTCCTATAAAGCAGGCAATAGGAAGCGTATCCAGCATTATTCTTACGCGTTCGTGTTCTTTTTTAAATTTAAGCGCTTCATTTTTGCTTTTTATGAATATAATAAGAAGCAATACGATGACAAGCAAAGACATGATGATTGCGCCGATTATCCATGAAGTCCGCTCTTCTATTATCTGCGCACTTTCAGTTATCTGGAGCGCTGCGGAGATGAAGGAATCATTTTCCCGAAATGACTGGATTATGGAGTTATCAAAAAAGGCGTTATTTATTTCTCCGGAACATCCGGTAATTGACAGCAATATCAGGCAGAAAGAGAGTGTAAATATCATAAGAATTCTTGTATGTTTGAATTTTTCCTTGTGCATATAATAGTATATTTTACATTTTGTAAAAAGTGAAGTATTTTCATTATTAATAAATGGTTTGCTTTATTTTTTGAATGATATTTCCATTACTTTGATTTCTTTTCCATTAAAAATAGGTGAATTTTCCTTGATTCCCAATTTATTTCTTTTTACTTTATATATAGTGATACACAAATTGAACATGCCATGTGTATTATGTTTTGTCTTATTATAGATATGTTATCTTTGGGGGATATTATGAAAATTGGAATGAAGCTGATACTTATCATTTCATTGGTTAATTTGATCGGTATCGGCAGTTTGTTGATCGTATCATTATTGTTTTCATCCAGCGCGATTACAAAGATTGCCGATGAAAATGCAAATAATATAACAAAAGTTACGGCAGGCGCAGTCAAGGCGTATTTAGAGGTTCCTCTGGATGAAATCCGGGTTTTAGCCTGGTCTTTAAACGATCTGGATAAAGTTGTCTCAGCCGATCAACGGCGTAATCATATTAACTTTATGCTTGAAAATTTTATTAAACAAAGCTCTTTTATCGGAATTTGGGTTGTTTACGAACCTAATGCCCTGGACGGTATGGACGAGCAATATGCTAATACTCCAGGAACAGACAATACAGGAAGGTTTATCAGCTATTGGACCAAAGAAAACGGCGTTGTATCCTTTAGCGCTCTTACAAATTACGCTGATGCCCATTATTACACACAGCCGCTAAAGTCCGGCAAAGAGGAAATCATCGATCCTTACTATGAATCAATTGGCGGGGAAAGGATGATGATCACCACCGCTTCGGCTCCGATTAGAAGCGGAGGACGGATAATAGGCGTCATTGGAATAGACCTGGCTCTGTCGGAAGTAAACAATATGATAGAATCAATCAAGCCGTTTGGCGACGGATTTTCGGGAGTATTCACGAATACCGGCTTAATCGTAGGTCATCCTGACCAGAGCAGGCTGGGTAAAAACGCGAGGGATACCGAAAAAGACATGGTTGGCGCATTTCTCAGCAATATGATGAACGCGATAACTAACGGCAGGGATTACTCTGAAGTTGTCGTGGGCAATTCCAAACAAAAAATGATGCTGGTGCTTGAACCGTTTAGTTTAGGACGCACAGGAACGACATGGACAGCCGCGTCAATTATACCTGAAGTTACGGTAATGAAACCTGTTAATAAAATGACAGTGGTTTTATTAATACTTGGTTTTGCCATCCTAGGAGTTATCTCCTTTGTTATCATCATTGTCGCGAAAACAATTACAGCTCCTCTTATATCAATGGAAAAAGTTTTTGGATTTATCGGTAACGGCGATTTCACTCAGGAAGCTGAAGCCAAAAGTCAGGATGAAATCGGTAATATAGGCAGGGCGTTAAATGATACTCTTGGAAAAATCAGGCAGCTTATAAATGTTATTAAAGTACAGGCGAATGATCTTGGCAGCATCGGCACGGAGCTTGCCTCCAACATGACCGAGACCGCGGCGGCTATTAATGAAATTACCGCGAACATTCAGAGCATCAAGGGACGGGCAATTAATCAGAGCGCCAGTGTAACCGAAACAAACGCGACAATGGAACAGATAACGGTTAATATCAACAAGCTAAACACTCATGTAGAAAAGCAGACAACCGCTGTCGCGCAGTCATCCTCGGCTATCGAAGAGATGCTTGCCAATGTTCAGTCGGTTACTTCTACCCTTGTGAAAAACATGGAAAATGTTAACCAGCTTACAAACGCTTCGGAAGTAGGACGCAGCGGTCTGCAGGAAGTTTCATCGGACATTCAGGAAATCGCACGTGAGTCGGAAGGCTTATTGGAAATCAACGCGGTTATGGAAAATATCGCAAGCCAGACCAATCTGCTTTCTATGAACGCGGCTATCGAAGCCGCGCACGCCGGTGAAGCCGGAAAAGGATTCGCCGTAGTAGCGGACGAAATCCGAAAGTTAGCTGAAAATTCATCCGAGCAGTCGAAGACAATCAGCTCTGTTCTTAAAAAGATAAAAGAGTCAATCGATAAGATTACGCAGTCGACAGATAACGTTCTGCAGAAGTTCGAAGCTATCGACAAGCTTATTAAAGTTGTCTCCGAGCAGGAAGAAAATATCCGTAACGCGATGGAAGAGCAGGGACAGGGAAGCAAGCAGATACTGGAAGCTATCGGAAACCTCAACGATATTACAAGGCAGGTTAAGACAGGCTCCGAAGAAATGCGCGAAGGTTCAAAAGAAGTTATCACGGAAGGCAAAAACCTTGAAAACATCACGCAGGAAATCACAGGCGGCATGAACGAAATGGCAACAGGCGCCGATCAAATCAATATCGCGGTTCACGCTGTAAACGATTTGTCAGAGAAGAACCACCAAAAGGTAGATAACTTAATGGCAGAGGTTAAGAAGTTTAAGATAGATTAAATAGTTTTAAACTAGGCAGAGGCTGTCCAAAATGGACAGCCTTTTTTAATAAAATAATTTGTAGATGTCCAAAAATTTGCAATAAGAATTTTGTTTTGTTAACTGACACCTTTTCCATAAACTGAAGATGCGGTACTATTCTCAGTTACTTATTCTGTTTGCTTCAAACCTGTTAATTATTTCATCTTTTTGGTAGAGGCTGTTTTCCCAGTTTACAGGTATTGCTGTCGCGCGGATTTCATTGGTTGGTTTTGAGCCGAAAGGAATCATTGTTATATCTGATCTTACTGAGTGCATCCAGCCTGCTATGATGGCGGTTTGTCCTTCCTTGCTTAAAAACCAGTCCGCAATCGCTTCCGCGGTTTTGGTGTTTTTATTGGCGCTCCAGCGGCTGTTTATAATCATTATATTGGATGGAATCATTATCGTGCCGTCCGTTGGATAAATTACTTCCAGTTTTGATCCTTGTTCACGCAATTGCAGGATTGATTCTTCAAGAATCATTATGGCTCTGTATTCGCCGTTTTCAAGTTTTCTGATTGACTCAGAAGTGCCGTATTCGATGATGACGCGCTGTCTGGCAAGAGCGTCAAAATATTCATAGCCGTATTTATCCCTGAGCGCGGTTAGGGCAGCCATCGAAGTTCCCGAAATGTTTGGATTTCTCATGGAGACAGAGCCCCTTGATCTTGAGTCATACGCAAAATTATAAAATGAATTTGGAACTTCGGTTCTTGAAAATCTCGCGGGATTAAATGCGAGAACCATATTGTTAACACGCACAGGATACCAGTATCCCTCACGATCATATTCAAATGCAAGGTTGGAAGTTTCTTTGGAAATATAAGAATGAAGCATACCCTCTCTTTTTAGCTGGATGGAATACGATGGTTCTGCTACCATTAAAATATCGCAGCCAAGTTTTCCCTCTGTTTTTTCCAGGGCGATTGTGTGTTCAAGCCTGCCTGTTCCGCCGTAAACAAATTTTATTGTGCATTTTGGGAATTTTTTATTTAATTCTTTTTGTACGTTTGTAATCACTTCCTCGAACATGGAAGTATAAATTGTTATTTTACCTTTTGGTTCATCTTTGTCTTTTTTGCCCAGCGCAAAGATTAGCGGAATTGTTAACGCAAAAACCAGCGACAAACAAATAATTTTTTTCATATTTTTCTCCTGTAAAAATTAATCCATATCAACATGAATCAGCATTAATTCGACGCGGCGGTTTCTGTTTCTGACATCCCATTCGCTTGTCGCGTTTCTCGTGCCGCCGAATGCCACTATCACCATTTGTTCGTCAGATACGCCTCTTGCCCGCAGCTGTTCGGCTATGGTGTTTGCTCGCATTGCGCTTAACGCCATTAAATCATCCGCTTCGTTGACATTTATGGTATATGGATTGGCATGACCTTCAATTCTTGCCATATAATTATTATGTTCTTTTAAATACGACGCGACGTAATTTAAAACCAGTTCATTTAACTGCTGTGCGTCGCGGTCGATGCCGATATTGTATCTGCCTATATCAGGTCCGAACAGGATAAATTCAATCGCCGCAATTTTTATCACTTTGATTAATTCGTTTGCGGGAAGTTTTCTGATTACTTCAATATATTCAGTTTTAAATTCTGTCCTGTATTCAGTTCTTGTGGTTGTTGGAAGCGGGAATTTATATCCTGCTGTTACGGAAGCTCCCAAAATGTGCGGATAACCGGCGCGGACGGAAGGTTCGATGTGCCATCTATCAGTCAGGGGAATTGTCACGCCGACTGCAGCGTCAAGCAGCAGCGAACCTCTGGTTTCCGTAACATCATCAAAAACATTTGGTCTTCCCCTGTATGATGAAAGTAAACCAAGACCGATCTGCGCGAAAATATTTATGGGGTTTTCAGGCTTTCCCGGACGTAAAAAATTCCAGCGGAAAAAAACCTGTCCTTCAAATGTCAGAATATTTCCTAAAGTTGATCCCGGGTTTCGGCGTTCGTTGCTGAAATTAACGCCAAGTTTGCTTCCAACCATAAAAGGAGGAGAAAGCCAAAGTTTAGGTTCAACAATAAATTGGAAGGACTGACCTTTAACAAGAATATCACTTATTCCTATCCCTCCATCCAGCGACCAGAAATCCTCTCCTGGAAATTCTGATTGAGCGTTTAACCCTGTCAGCATAATATAGAACATAAAAGTAAATAAAATGCGTTTTTGGCATGAAAATGGCATAAAAAACCTTCTTATTTTAAAATTTCTATTTAAATTATAACGGAGTATGTATAATTATCAAGTTTTTTAAGTAAAAACATCACAAATATCTTATAAATATATATATTTTTTTAATATTACACAAACAATTCCGGTTTCCTTGATGACATCTTGATAAAACCCTTAAAATCAAGCTACCATTTTCTAGAAAGGAGATAATTATGCTATTTGTAAATTTTGATAGGACCGGTGCTTATAAAAAGCTTGTTGAGTACGCAAAAAACACAACTTTTAATTTTAGAAGAAAGCTTGATGGCAAAAGGGCACAGGAGTGCGTTGCTCCGATGGCTGCAGGTCTTAATTATTCATGGGCGGCGAAAGGCATTAACGAAGAGGGTTTAATGCTGCTGCAGGAACTTGCGCAGGAGCAGGATTTAATCGCCAAGTACAAGGCGCTTCTTAACGGCGAGATTATGAACACCGGAGAAAAACGAAAGGTTTTGCACCACCTGCTCCGCGGCGAACAGGGGAAGCCTGTAATTGAAAACGGAAAAAATATCGGCGATTTTTACCGTAACGAGCTTTTACGTTTCAGCGATTTCGCAGTGTCTGTTCATGACGGCAAGTACAAGGGTTCTACAGGCAAGCCATTTACCACTGTTATTCAAATAGGCATAGGCGGCTCTGACCTGGGACCGCGCGCGCTGTATCTTGCGCTGGAAAACTGGGCGGAAGCGGAAGGCAAAAAGAAACTTAGCGCGAAATTTATTTCCAATGTTGATCCGGACGACGCTTCCTGCGTGGTTGCTTCGGCTGTTCTGGAACAGAGTCTTTTTATTCTTGTTTCAAAAAGCGGCACAACCCAGGAAACCCTTGCGAACGAGCTTTTTGTAAAAGATAAACTTGTTAAAGCCGGTCTTGATCCAAGCAAACACATGATCGCCGTAACAAGCGAAACAAGTCCTCTTGCGCGTAACAGCGCTTATCTTGATTCTTTCTATATTGATGATTATATCGGCGGTCGTTACTCGTCATCATCGGCGGTCGGCGGCTGCGTTCTCTCTCTTGCCTTCGGTCCTGAAGTTTTTAAATCTTTCCTTGCCGGAGCCGGTGAAGCTGACAAACTCGCACTTGAAGGAGATATCCTTAAAAACGCCGCTTTACTTGACGCGCTTACAGGCGTATGGGAGCGCAACTTTTTAAATTATCCATACACAGCCATTCTGCCTTACAGTCAGGCTCTTTCGCGTTTCCCTGCGCATCTTCAGCAGATGGACATGGAATCCAACGGAAAGCGCGTAAACCGCAGCGGAGAGCCTGTTAATTATGAGACAGGTCCTGTCATTTTCGGCGAACCGGGAACTAACGGGCAGCATTCGTTTTTCCAGCTCCTTCATCAGGGGACAAGCATTATTCCGCTTCAGTTTATCGGTTTTACGGAAAGTCAGAGAGGCGATGATGTATCGGTAGACAATTCAATCAGCCAGACCAAATTAAACGCAAATCTTGCGGCTCAAATTGCGGCTTTCGCAAAGGGACAGGACTGCGATGATCGCAACAAAGAGTTTCCCGGACGGCGTCCTTCCAGTTTAATTTTCGGAAAGCAGCTAACGCCCGCAGTTCTCGGAAGCCTTCTTGCACACTACGAAAACAAGGTAATGTTCCAGGGCTTTATATGGAATGTAAACAGCTTCGATCAGGAAGGAGTGCAGCTGGGAAAAATTCTGACAAAGAAAGTTTTATCTGGCAACTTCGGCGATGACGCTTTAGAAGCGTATTCAAGGATGTTGGGAGTAATTAAATGAGAGCCGCTCATGCGCTAAATGAACGCGCATGAGCCTGTTATTGCTACTTTAATTAATAGTCAAACACCACGGTAATATTATTCCATCGATTGTATAATCGCCTTTATCCTCATACTGCCGATTCCGTGATTCTGGTAACTACACCATTAGCTTTAAATTAAAATGATTCGTAATAATAATGCGAACTGCTCTTATTGCCTTCAACATATTCCCATTTTCCTTTAAGTCCTGTTCCGCTTCCTGCACGGGTATATTTTGTACATCTTGGATCATCTACAGTTTAAAAAAATTAATCCGCTTGTATCGGCGGATAAAAAACAGAGGAATCCCTGAATTTTTCAGAGAAAATAAAATATATATTGATTTCTATATGCTGAATTGCGAGTAACACATGGAAAGGGTTTTTACAAAATTTTATTGGCATACGCGGAAATCTTCGGCGGCTTAAGTAAAAAGTCCGGCGTTACTGTTATCTGCAAAGTTCTACAATAAATGTCAGGAGCTGCCCGAAATTGTTAGGTGTCAATCTGTCAGGAGTATCCGCCGGAGTGTTCATGTTTTTCCATGTCGCGGGAAGGTAGCGGCGTTCGGCTGAGTTTTTTATTCCGCCTGAGATAATCAAGTCCGCAAATTCAGGACGGCTTCGCAGGATCGACTCATATTGTTTCGCTTCTTCGGCAGGCAGCATTGTAATTGTCTGCGCGGCAAAACCTGCGCGCAGAAATCCCATGTCGTCGCAGAAAGGCATTGGCGCCAAAAGCATTTTATCAAGGCGCAGCCGGTGCGCGGTTTCCAGCGTATACGATCTTAGCTGCTGTAATTCATTTTTTACTTTAAGAATGTTCGGGCTCTGGTTATTGTTTAAAATTGAATCAATTATATTTGAAAAAATAAAAGTGTCTCCTGTTCCGCACGCGTCAAAATTAAAAATGCGGACCTTTTCCAAACCCCATGCCCTTAATTGCTGCGCAAGAGTAAAAGAACCCTGTTTATCAAAAGTTTCTCCCTGAACCAGCTCTTCTTTGTCCGTGAAAATAATTATCCAGTTATCTATGCCCTGCTGAGTCATTATCATCGCTGCGCGTAATAGATGAAAAACCGCGATGCTGTTGTCGTTTGCTCCGGGGCTGCCCTCAACACGATCATAATGAGCGGTAAGCATAATAGGGTTTTCGCCCATTGCGGGCAAAGCGGTTCCTGCAGGACGCGGTATTTTCTTATTGGCGGGGAAAATGAGGAAATGGCGGTTTCCAGAAATAGTTAAAGACATGAAGTTCAGCCCGAGTTTCTCGACAGTTGATAATAAATTTTTATACCGATCTACTTTAAGAGCGATAAAATAGGAATAACGGTCGTACGGGCTTACTTTTGACCAATTACTGCTGTCAATTTGCTTCATAATGTAACTTTCTCCGCCTTAAATGAATGTTTTGGAGATATTAATTGCTCCTGTGTTTCAATTATCATTAGTTCTAAAAGAGCGCCTGTTTTTGGCTTTGAACTCCTATAACTCTCTTCTAAGATACTATAAACCGAACCGGCGCAAAGTTCCAGAGTTTTTATAAGATTTTTTTTGGATAAATAGTGGGATAAAAACACGGCTGTTGTCATGTCTCCGGTTCCGGCTATGCTGTTTTCCAGGGGAAGTTTTGGAGTTGTGATTTTATAAAGGTTTTTTTGATCGGAGGCAAGCATTCCGATTTCGCCATCTTTTTCCTCAAAACTGGTTACAAGCACAATTGACGGTCCTTTTTCATGCAGGATATTTACAGCCTTTTTTGCGTTTTCCATGGAATCTATAGTTACGCCGGTAAGCGCTTCAAGTTCAAACTGATTCGGGCACACAATATCAGCTAACGGAACCAGCTCATTTATAAACATTTCGGGAATTCCGCTTTTTACATAAAATCCGCGTCCTGTATCGCCCATTACAGGATCGCAGCAGTAAAGAGCGCCTGTATTTGCGGATCGTACTTTTTTTACAGCGTCGGCAACCGCCTTTCCGGACGCCGCATCTCCAAGGTAGCCTGATAATACAGCTTCGCATTTACCAAGTGCGCCTCTTTCTTCAAGCCCTTCAATTAAATCGTAAATTAAATCCGTCTCAAGAATTTTTCCGCGCCATGCGCCGTAACCTGTATGATTTGAAAATTCAACTGTGTTGATTGCCCATACTTCGCTGCCCATGCGCTGCAGCGGAAAAACCGCGGCGGTATTTCCCGCGTAACCGTAAACCACATGCGACTGAACCGATAAAACCGCCATTTTTTGCCGCTACTCCTTACGAAAAATTCTTCCTGCCAGCAAAGCTAAAAATCTTAAAAACTTTCCCTTATCCTGTCCGTATTTTTTTGAAAAATCACCTGCGGCATCTGCCAGTGAGTACGCGCCGTATTTCTTTTTAAGAAAATCCCAGTGCTTGATAATCCAGACATAAAGGTCGGCTTCGGTTCTTCCCGGGAAATTGGCAAGCAGCCATTGTTCTCTGATTATCGTTATTACAGGATTATATACCTTGTTATACCACGAAACAAGCGCGTCATTAAAATGGATTTCTTCTTCGATATCTTCGTTTAAATAATATTTATGCACAAGGATATGATTGTATATAACGTCATATCTTCCAGGCGAACTGAAATTTAAATCCCAGCAGTCTGTAAGATCGCCGAAAAATGTTTCGCTGTAAAAAATATTTTTTTCGTACTCTATAAGCGCGACACGAAGATCATCTGTTGTCATGGAAGGTTTTATATCGATCTCTGTTGTAAGGCTTATTACTTCAGCGTCGATGAATTCAACATTCTGCATTTTAGCGACCGAAACCCTGTGGTTGCCGTCGCGGACAAAATACACTCCGCCGATTTCATAAAGCAGAATTGACGGCAGAACAATGTCGCTGATGTGCGCTTCATCAACTCTCTGCCATCTTTGGCGCAGGTGTTCTCTTTTCGGCAGAAAATATTTATTAAAATCCCGGTAGCGGCCTTCGCTGCCCGCTATCAGTTTAATCGGAACAACCTGACATCCCCTGTAAACCTGATTCTTGGGTTTTAGAATCTCTTTTACATCATTAAAAGAAAGCAGCTTGTCGCGATCGGTATTTAAAAAATTTTGTATCTGCGAAAGTATCGCCTTGCCTCTTGCTCGCGAGAAATCGCTGGAAGCCTGTTCGGATATCGAATTAATTTGCATCGTTTCCTCCGCAGGAAGCGGCGGTTTCTATAACATAGTGATCATAAGCGTTGATGATCGTCGTTTCTTCCCATTTTGTGCATCGTTTGGCGCACAGATCATATAAATGTATATGTCCGTGAACTAAAAATTTCGGCTTAAATGTTTTCATAAACCAAAGATATGTTTTAAATCCCCAATGACATTTATCATTCATGTCATGAATTCCTTTCGGCGGAGCGTGAGTTAAAAGAATATCAACAAAACGTCCGTGAGTTATGCGGTTCCATAAAAGATGCGGGATCAATTTTACCGCTTCTAAAAACATTTCAAAATCGGTATATTGATTATTCCCGTTATTATAGCGCATGGAACCACCAAGACCGGCTATAATGAAGTTCCCTTCGGTTTTTACTTTTGAACCCAGATGGACAGCTCCGCATCCCATATAATTTCTGTCTTCCTGTAACATTATGTCGGTTTTTATTTTTTTATAATACCGCATGTCTTCTATGTGATGGTTGCCGAATACGAAGAAAAGCGGCTTATTCAGGCTGGAAATGATATAATCCAGGTAATTTAGCGGTAAATCTCCCGCAGAAAGGATTAAATCGACATCGGCAAACCGTTCTTTTATTTGAGGTGAGTAAACCTGAGGGTCGATATGATCGGAAATGCAGAGAATTTTCAATGGTTATACCTTTTTTGTCGATACTTTAATAAATTATGTATATTAACTAATATAGTATATTATGGAAGTAATAGGAAGGTTTTATGCTGAAAAAAATATTTTATGCCGTAATATTGATGTTTTTGGCGGTTTTTTGTTTTGCTCAGTCTAATTTTTCAAGAGGAGAAGACCTGCTGATGCGCAATCAGCCCATTCAGGCTCTGGAATTTCTTGCCCGCGCAATGGCTGATGATGCTTCCAACGTAAAAACTTTTCTTTATGTCGGAATAGCGTATGAACAGCTTGGCAGAATCGATGAGGCTATTGCTGTTTACAGGCGCGCTTTGCCGATTGCCGGAAATCTGTCGGCAATTGTCGCAGGCAATCTTGGAAATGTTTATTTTATGAGAGGAAATATCGATGTAGCTGAACAGTATTATTCACAGGCAATCAATTTTAATTCCGTTTATTCAAGCGCCTATTTGGGCAGAGCCAATACGCGGATTAGAGCAGGAAATTTTTATAATGCCATAATTGATTATGAACAATATCTCGCTCTCGAACCGAACTCATCAAAGCGGGAAGGTATCCAAAGAATGGTTGATTTGATACGCACAGAATATGCAGCAGAAGAGATGAGAAAAATCATCGCCGAAGAAGAACAACGGCGGCTTGCCGAAGAAAGAAAACAGCTTTTGGACGCGGTATCGGCGTCTTTACAGTCAGCGGCTGACGCCAGCAAGGGAATATCCTTCGGTACAGAAAGCGTTGAAGGTTATGATGGAAAGTTTGAATTGGAATGACGGTTAAAATAACAGGGAGAGAGGTGAGAGGTTATAATGATGTCCAAGAAGCAGAAGATGATATTGATATTTTCAGGCGCAGGCTTGCTGGTTATTGCGGCTGTTGTTTTGATCCTTGTTTTTGCCTGCGGTAATGATAAGACCGGTAAACTTTCTGCTGATGACGTTAAAAGATTGAATACTTTAAGGCTTGCGAATACTTATGCGCAAAGCGGCGAGTTTGACAGGGCGTTGGATTTAATTGACGGTCTTTTAATTAATAATCCTGATGATGAAGACGCGCTTGCGATGCAAAGGGCAATCCTTTCCATGGATCGCAGCGGCGGCAGCGGTGCAGATGAATTTAACAGAACGCTTCTTGAGGAACTGCGAAGGCAGAATGAGGAGCTTACCAGCAGTTTACAAAGACCTGTTATTGTTCAGTCTCCGGCTTCGGGGCAGACAATTTATCAGAATACATCAAATTCTTATTCTTCAGACGCGGATTCTGAGGCGGCAGCGGCGCGAAGAGCGGCGGCTGATGCGGAAGAAGCGCGCAGAAAAGCGCAGGAAGAGGAACTTGCCAAGGCGAGCCGCGAATTGCAGGAAATTATGCGCAGGGTGAATAATTTTGTTGCGGACGGAAAAGCAAAACTGGTATCCGGCGATTTGCCAGGCGGCACGCAATTATTTAACGAAGCAAAAAAAATAATTCCCGAAGGTGAAAACCGTTTTGAAGCGCAGACTCTTGCGAATATGGCTGACGCTTATTACGATTATTCTGTCAGCCACGCTTCTTCTTCAAATTCCCGCGAAGCTCTTTCCAGCGCGGCGAATCATGCAAATGAAGCCGTTTCCAAAGATGCGACTCAGGCGCTTCCTCATTTTATTCTGGGTAAAATTGCACGCGATGCCGGTCAGAACGACAGGGCGGTAACTTATTTCAGGGAAGCCGCGCGTCTGGATCCCAATAATTATATTAATCACCACGAGCTGGGAAGAGTTCTTTTTATAACAATGCGTTATGCGGAAGCAAGAGATTCATTTCAGGCTGCTGTTAAAATAAATCCAAACTTTGAACCGTCGTGGTACAATTTAGGAGGCACTTTCCGCGCGCAAAACCGCTTTGACGACGCGTTATCTGCATACAGGCAGGCTGTCGCGATAAAAGCAGATTATTTCGCCGCTCACCGCGAAATCGGAAGGCTGTTGATCGCAAGGAACGACACAAAAGGAGCCATCGCGTCGTTTTCAACAGCTCTTCAGCATAATCCAAATGATTTCAGTACGTTATGTGAATTAGCCGCTGCGCACAGCCAGGCGGGAAATTACGCTGAAGCCGAGAGTCTGTTTGCAAGAGCGCTTCATATGAATCCAAATGACGCGCAGACAAATTACAATATGGCTGTTGTAAAAATCGAGCTGAAAAAGCATAACGACGCGATTAATCACGCAAGAATCGCCGTAGACGCGAACCGCACAAACGCTGTTTATGTGTACACTCTGGGGCTTGCCCTTGAATCATCAGGAGCCGTTGAACATGCCGTAACAGCGTATAAAACAGCAGTCTCTCTTGACAGCAAATATCTGCGTCCGCGGATAAATCTTGGAAGCATATTTCTTGCAGCGGGAAATTTCAGCGAAGCTACAAAGTATCTTAACGAAGCGTATGCGGTGGAACCTGCAAACTTTGAAGTAAACAATAACCTCGGCGCTGTTTACGCAAAAATGGAAAACTGGACATACAGCATTGTTCATTACGAAAGAGCGTTAAACGCAAAACCCAGTGACGCTACCTTGCAGTTTAACCTTGCCCGCGCGTACGCCGGAGCCGGCGATCTTCCAAAAGCGCTAACGTCATATCAGTCGGTTTTGCGTCTTACCCCTGACAACTGGGACGCGATGTACGAACTTGGAATGACATGCGTTACATTGGGTCAAAACACCGAAGCGAGACGCTATTTGCAGGATTTAATCAATTTAAATCCGAATTATTCCGGAAAAGCCGAAGCGGAAAGGATTTTAAGAAGTTTATGAACGCAATAATAACAGTAGTAGGAACCGACAAGGTCGGCATAATCGCGAAAGTTTCAGCTTTTCTTGCAGAACGCTCCATAAATATCGAAGATATTTCGCAGACAGTCCTTAGCGGAAATTTCGTAATGATGATGATGGTAAATCTTGCGTCCAGCTCCAAAGATTTGGAAGAGATTAAAAAAGAACTTTCGGATTTGGGCGGTACGTTAAATGTAAGCATCAGTCTGATGCATGAGAAGGTTTTTTCTGCAATGCATCGAATATAAATAAAAGAGAAAACCTTCGGTTTTCTTCACGGATGTTTTAATTGGAGAAAACTTACGGTTTTCTTTGTGGTTTTTAATAAAGGTGATATATGTTATTTACGCCGTTTGAGATTAAAGAAACTGTTGATATGTTTCTTCGTTATAAATTGGATATCCGCGCCATTACCCTCGGCGTTTCGCTTTTGGACTGCGCCTGTCCGTCGGGCGTCGCCGCGCGTAAAAAGATACGTGAAAAACTTCTGCGCATTGGCGGAACATTAGTTAAAACAGGCTACGATATTGAGACCGAGTACGGGATTCCAATCATCAATAAAAGAATTTCTGTTACTCCTGTTTCGATTATCGCCGCTTCCTGCGATGAAGATGATTATACGCCGTTCGCTGAAACGTTAGACGAAACCGCGAAAGAGCTGGGTGTTGATTTTATCGGCGGCTTTTCCGCGCTGGTTCAAAAAGGCATCTCGTCCGGCGATGAAAAACTTATAAGGTCTCTTCCCTCGGCATTGTCGCGGACAGACAGGGTTTGCGCTTCAGTTAACGCGGCTTCAACAAAAAGCGGCATCAATATGGACGCTGTCAGTTTGATGGGAAAAATAATAAAACAAACCGCCGAGGCTACCTCTGATAGGGACGGAATCGGCTGTGCGAAGCTTGTCGTTTTCTGCAATGCGCCGGAAGATAATCCTTTTATGGCAGGCGCCTTTCACGGGATCGGCGAAGCTGAAAATGTTTTAAATGTAGGCGTATCAGGTCCCGGCGTTATAAAAGCCGCTTTGGAAAACTGCCGCGGGATGAATTTTGACGCGTTAGCTGACACCATCAAAAAGACGGCTTTTAAAATTACCCGCATGGGACAGCTTGTCGGAATGGAAGCCGCGCGCAGGATCGGAGTTCCCTTCGGCATCCTGGATTTATCCCTTGCGCCGACTCCCGCTGTCGGTGATTCTGTCGCGCGTATTCTGGAAGAGATGGGGCTTGAGGCAGCAGGAACTCACGGAACAACAGCCGCTCTTGCGATGTTAACCGACATGGTAAAAAAAGGCGGCGTAATGGCATCAACTCATGTCGGCGGTTTTTCCGGGGCTTTTATTCCTGTTTCCGAAGACGAAGGAATGGTCGCCGCCGTCAAAAACGGTTTCATCACTTTAGATAAACTTGAAGCGATGACCTGCGTTTGCTCCGTTGGTCTTGATATGATTCCGCTTCCGGGAGATACTCCAGCATCGACAATTTCCGCTATTATCGCCGATGAAATGGCAATCGGCATGGTGAATAACAAAACAACAGCAGTGCGGGTAATTCCAGTCCTCGGCAAAAAAGCGGGGCAGTGGGCAGAATTCGGAGGTCTCCTCGGCGGCTCTCCGATAATGCCTGTCAACAGCGCGTCAAGCGAAGTATTCATAAATAGGGGCGGAAGAATTCCCGCGCCGATTCATAGTTTTAGAAATTAAAAGAATTTTAATTAAAAATCAGCCGGCTTTTTTGTAATTGCGTGCGTTCATTATCAGCATTTGCAGGCGGTTTTCTATGTTCGCGAAACTTACATCAGGATCATAATCCAAGGGCAGAATTTGAATTCCAGGATAATGATCTTTTAGTTTTTTAATGATTCCACGGCCGCAGATATGATTCGGAAGGCATCCGAACGGCTGGAGTATTACAAATGATCTTACGCCTTTTTCCGCGTAATGCAGAATGTCAGCCGCGATTAAAAATGATTCGCCCGATAATATCGAATGATGCATAATATGATCGCTTAACTTGGCGATTTCTTCCAGAGTTACATCCGGTTCATACAGCGGATGCATTTTAGCGGTTTTATCTATTTGTTTTACCGCGTAGTTCATGAATTTATCGCCGGCTTTTGCGAATAAAGTGTCGTATAACGAATGTTTAACCTTAAATTCTTTCATTTCGGCGATTGTATGCTGAAGGAAAAGATGGCGGTAAATGCCGTACATGCGCGGGAACATTACTTCCATTCCGTTTTTTTCCAGATACTTTTCCACTTCCTGATTCGATCCAGGATGGAACGTTAAAAGATATTCCCCCTGAATTAAAACAGGAACCTTCAATTTTGATCTGTCGTAGCGGATGCCGCACATTTTTTTAATTGCTCTTTTAAAAGGTTTTATTGTACCCGCGATGCCGCTTTTCGCAAGACCGTCGGCGATTTCCAAAAAAGCGTTTTCCGTTATTTTATCGGTTTCCCCTTTTTGAAGTTCGTACGGACGAATTTTGCGGCGAAGGTATTCAAGCGCGTCTGTCTGAATTATTCCCCAGACAGCGTTTGCGTAAGTTAAAAGATCAAATTTCATTCCCGGATGCGCTTTTTTTAAATCCAGTAAATCTGTCGTAATAATTGGAACCTGCGGGAAGCCTGCTTCGTCTAACGCTTTTCTTGTCAGCGGCATATAATTTGACAAGCGGCAGTCGCATAACACCTTTGCAGTTCCCACTACGGTGTTGTCAGGATCGTACTTTCCGCTTTTTAGCGCGAGAATCGCTTCGCCTATAACTATCTGCGCGGGAAGGCACATATCGTTATGCACATATTTTTTTCCCATTGCAATCGCTTCTGCTCCGCCCATCGGCAGAGGTTCCGCGCGGTAACCTTTTTTAACAAGAGCGGAACTTGAAATGAGGCAGAACGCCCTGCTTGCGTTCGGTATTAAAATTGTTTTTTCCTTATCGGTTTTATTGAGTTTAACAGGATACGGATCGCCCAGATGTTTTGCGTTATGTGATGTTTTTTTTCTGCGTGTCATTACTGTTTCGATAAACGATCTTACCCTGATTCTAAGGGGACCTGCGATTTCGGTCTCGTCCATTTTTAAAATGAGAGGAGATTTGCCGGATATTTCATCCATGATCCGGATCATTTCGTCTGTGTAAACAGCGTCATGTCCGCAGCCGAAACTGAAAATATCAACATACTCCAGCGCAGGATGCTCCGCGGCGGCAATAGCGCCTGATAAAAGCCGCGCGTGATTGTTATTTGTAATTTCCAGGCGCGATTTGGAAAGTTCTATCTTATTAAGATTGGGAAGCGAATCCAGCGTAAGAACAGGAATACCGATGCTTGTAAAATATCTGGACAGGTTGTGATTGATGTGCTCGTCATACTGATAATGCCTTCCGGCGATAACAACCGCGAATTTTCCTTCGCGCTCTGCGTCATCAATTATTTTTTTACCGTTATCTGTCATTTGTCTGCTGAAATCCGCAAACGCGCTTTCCGCCTGTTTTATCGCCGCAAGAACATGCTTTTCTCCAATGTTAAAAGTTTCTTTCATATAACGGCATAATTGAAAGTCCTGATCCTTTTTCGAGAACCAGTGGCAGATTGGCGTGTCGAACGGGATGTTGTGCTTTTCCTCGGGGTTATTCGAAAATCTTATCGAAAGAGGATAACCTTTCAGAACAGGGCACGTAAATGTGCTTAAACGTTCAGGATTATCAGGAGGCAGCCTGTTTATCTGCGGGAAAAAAATCCTGTCAACTTTTTTTTCTATTAGATCTTCGATGTGTCCGTGAACAAGTTTTGCGGGGAAGCAGACCGTATCGCTTGCTACGTACTGTATCCCCTTTTCGTATAACCGGCGCGTACTTCTGCGCGAAATTACCGTTTTAAATCCAAGAGAGCCCCAGAAAACTTTCCAGAAAGGCATGTTACGCCAAAAATCAAGAACGCGCGGAATCCCGATAGTTATATCTTTGGACGGCAGTAACTGCGAAAACGGATAATCCTTAAAAACAAGCTCATCGCGCATCTTGATCATGTCTGGAACCGAGTTGATTAACTGCGTTCTTTTTTGAACCTCATCGCGTAACGCCGGATCCTGCGGATCGCCTACAAGTTCTCCGCGTTCGCATCTGTTGCCTGTAACCCATGTTAAATCGTTAGTGAATCTAACCAGCGTCCGGTTGCAGCTGTTGCTGCAGAACGGGCAGATTATATTTGCTTCCTGCGTGTAATCAAAATTTTTAATCGCCTCAAAACCTATAAAACGCGAATGACTTCTTGTTCCGTGGGGCGAGGTATAGCCGTGTTCGGCAATTTTGCGTTTTGTAAGAAGCGCAATGCCGATAGCTCCCATCTCTCCGGGGAATGGAGCGCGCACAACGGATTTGCCGAGGTACTGTTCAAGAGAGCGCAATACGGCGTCGTTTTTTAAAGTGCCGCCCTGTACGACAATTTTATCACCTAACTGCGCCGAATTAGAAATGCGCACAACTTTTGTAAAAACATTTTCTACTATCGAACGGCAAAGCCCTGCCATGATGTCATCAGCCTGTTTGCCGTTTTTCTGTTCTGTGATGATTGTGCTGTTCATGAATACTGTACAGCGGCTGCCGAGCCTTGCGGGATTTTTCGCGTTAAACGCTGTTTCGGCGATTCTATCAACCGGAATATGCAGAGTTTCTGCGAATGTTTCCAAAAAAGAGCCGCAGCCTGATGAGCAGGCTTCGTTTACGGTTATATTTGTAACAATTCCGTTTGAAATGCTGATAGCCTTCATATCCTGACCGCCGATATCAAGTATAAAGCTGACGCCCGGAATATATTTTTGCGCCGCCGCGGCATGAGCGACAGTTTCAACTGTATGAAAATCGGCGCCGAGAGCTTTATCAAATAGCAGTTCTCCGTAACCTGTTGTTCCAAGAGCGATTATCTCAAGATTAACATCGGCGTTTTTATATTTTGCGTACATGTCGAGTAACGCCTGCTTTATAACCTTCAGCGGCTCTCCCTTGTTGGGACTGTAAAAGCAATCAATTATATTTTCACTTTCGTCCATTAAAACAAATTTTGTGGTTGTTGAGCCTGCGTCGAGTCCCATGTATACGCGCAGAGTTTCACCGGCGTTGGCTTTTATAGAATCTTTTTTTATCGTCTGCATTTTGTGCCGGGCGGTAAATTCACTGCGTTCCGTATCATTATTAAAGAAATTAAGATTCTGTAAAAATGAATTGCCGGCGATAATCTCTCGGTACATGGAAAGTATGGTAAGAGCGGAATCCGGACTAAAATTATTTCCTTCATCCTGAAACATTTCGCTTATGGAAAGCGCGGCTCCGTACGCGATAAAAAGCTCGGCTTTTGGAGGCAGAATAATCTGCGAATCATTTAACCCCAGCCGCTGGGCAAAAACTTTTATTAATGTCGGATTAAAGGTAAGAGGTCCGCCTTCAAAAACGACAGGCGGTTTTATCTCCAGTCCTTGAGCAAGTCCTCCGATAGTCTGTTTAGCGATTGCGTGAAATGTTGATAAAGCAATGTCAGGCAAAAGACCGCCCTGATTTAAAAGCGGCTGAATATCAGTTTTTGCGAAAACGCCGCAGCGGCCGGAAATATCATAAACTTGCGTACCTTTCGCCGCGAGTGCGTCAAATTCTTCGACAGGAGTGCGCAGAAGGGAAGCCACCTCGTCAATAAACGCGCCTGTGCCTCCCGCGCAGCTTCCGTTCATGCGCATATCTCCCGCCGTAAGGCGGTTTGTCGCGCTGTCGCGGTAAAAAAATACAATCTTTGCGTCTTGTCCGCCAAGCTCGACCGCAACTTTTGCCTGCGGATAAAAAACCCTCACAGCAATTGAATTGGCGACAACTTCCTGAATATACGGCACATGCAGCATCTCGGCAATCGTTCTTCCGCCTGAACCGCAAAACGCAAGCCGGTATTTATCATTTGGGTATAGGGAAAATATTTTCTGAAGGAAAGCGTAAACTTTTTCGCTTTGACATGCGTTGTGTCTTTCATACCTCGAGTAGAGAATCTCTTTTGTGTCGCTTTGTATCACAATTGCTTTAACAGTTGTGGAACCAACATCAATACCAATATGTAACATTTGAAGATGTTTTAATTTATCATTTTCCTGGAGGTTTTTCAACTATATTAAATGGCATTTCCGCGCTCGGCTAAATGTAATTTTGCAACAGCCCTCACAGCGCGCGCGGCTTCTTCGCTGATTCTGCACCGCTCTGCCATTTCCTTCGGCTCTGCAGAGGCGATGTTTGCAAGCGATTCATAAGCTTTCATGATCACTGCCGCGCGTTTATCGCCGATGCCTTCGACAGATTCAAGAACCGGAAAGAAAAGGTCTTTTGATCTAAGACGCTGATTAAGACCTGTAGCGAAACGGTGGCATTCATCGCGCACATGCTGTAAAATTTTTAACGCTTCGGACTGCCGCGATAATACAATAGGCTTTTTCGCTTCGGGCAGCCATAACTCTTCTTCGCGTTTTGCAAGCCCCGCAAGACCGCAGTCAATTCCAAGATCATCCAGCACGCCTTTCGCTGCGTTCACCTGTCCGATGCCGCCGTCAATTAAAATTAAATCCGGCAAGTCCCTGCCTTCGCGGATTTGGCGCGAATAACGGCGTCTTACAGCTTCGCGCATTGCGGCAAAATCATCCACTATGCCGATAACAGTGCGCAGTTTAAAGTAACGGTAATTTTTTTTATCTGGTATTCCATTTTTAAATGATATTAAGGAAGCTACAGGATGTTTGCCGTCAAGCTGCGCGATGTCAAATCCTTCGATCCTTTCAGGTCTTGTATCTAAATCCAGCGCACGCATAAGTTCATCAAGGGCAGGTCCCGCACCTCTTTCCTTTAATCTCTTTCGCAAATCCTCCTGCGCATTGAGACGCGCCATCGCAAGGATTGCGCGGTGATGTTTCTCTTCCGGAATTAATAATTCAACCTGATGATTAAATTTCTCCTTAAACCAATTTTGAATTAAATCCAGATTTTTATAACCGCTGGGTTTCACGGAGATGTTGCCGGAAATATCTTCTTCGCCCTCGTGTAACTGTGCAGTCTTGTTATTAGTGTTTATTTGAAGAAAAATCTTGGCAGGAGGCGGTCTTGTCGATTCGTAGTAAGAGGTGATAAATATTTCTAAAGATTCAAGTTCATCTGCGGCAGAACGTGTGCGGTAGAGGTCTCTGCCTGTCATTTTTCCGCCGCGCATGGAAAAGACGGTGAATGTGGCAAACACTCCTTCTTCTGCCCAGGCGATGTAGTCCCTGTCTTCGGGGTTTAAATCTTCCACGGAGCTGTCTTCGCCCGCGAGGTTTTCTATCGCCTTGATCGTGTTTCTGATTTGCGCGGCTTGTTCAAATTGCAGCGCCCTTGCAGCCTCGTGCATTTTGGAAGTAAGGTCTATAATTAAGACATCAGTGTTACCTGACAATAATTTTACAACATGCTGAACATGATACGCGTAATTTTCTATGCTGATTTTTCCACAGCACGGAGCCTGACAGCGTCCGATGTGATAATACATGCAAGGTCCGTTTTTTCTGATTTTTTTACATTTGCGTAGCGGAAACAGTTTATCAATTAATTCGATCATGGCGTTTACCGCCTGTACGTCCGGAAACGGTCCGAAGTACAGGCTCTCGTCGTGAACTATGCGGCGCGTGCGGAAAATGCGCGGGAAATCCTCGTGCGTTATGCGAATAACAGGATACGACTTTCCGTCTTTTAAATTGATGTTGTATTTGGGAGAATGCTGTTTTATCAGCGTGTTTTCCAAAAGCAGGGCTTCATATTCGTTTGCGACAATGATTGTCTCAAATGAGCGGATGTGCTTCATCAATGTAATGGTTTTAATATCTTTTTCGCCCGCGAAATAGGATTTTACGCGGTTTTTAAGCGATTTTGCCTTGCCGACATATATGATCTGCCCCGAGTCATCCTTCATTATGTACACTCCCGGCTCTGCAGGAGCGTCCAGGGCTGCTTCTTTTAATTTATCAAGATAATTTTCCGAACTTTTCTGATCATCCATAAAATTTTTTGCCGATAATATTATAGAAAACTATGAAAAACGTCTTTGTTTCCATTTTCACATTATACATCTTCCTGATTGTTTCAGGTAGTCTGGCTGCTATTGATGAAAGAACCATTTCCCTGGGCGGAGAATCAACATGGAAATTCGCCGAAATCAGAAACGGTGTAACCGAAATTAAAGCGGTAAGACCGTATCCTGTTTTAGCTCTCGCGTCCGTTTCCGGCGCATCATCCGCGGGTTATTCTGCGGCAACAGGAGTGCTTGGAAATTTTTCCGAAATGACGCAGAGCGCTTTTGATCTTTTTGTTTCATTTGATGAAAGACAAACCAGTCTTTTCAGAGACAGCGCGGGACAGTACATACTTACAATTCCCTCCGCTCTTCAAGCCGCAGATCGCGCATACGCCAGAGGCGGCTCCGGTGCAGCGATTTTTGGAAATTCGGGGGCGCATACACCTCTTATAATAAAACCTTATAGCCGTAACGCGCTGTTTTCGTCTGGCGGCAGACTCAGGGACTTTACGATTGAATTTTGGCTGTATCCTCTTAACATGGAAAACGGCGAACAGATTTTTTCATGGGTTGCCGTAAAAGCGGTCAGCGGGAAACAAGCAGCGCAGAGGATTTTATGTTCTGTTTCAAAAAACAGACTGAGCTGGTCTTTTTTAAATTTTTTCACTTCAACAAACGGAGATGCTCATATTGATATTGAGTTAACCGGAAACAAGCCGGTTATTCCAAAGACATGGAGTCATCATCTTATACGTTTTGACGCGGCGACAGGATTACTTGAATATCTGGTTAACGGCACTTGTGAAATAATCGCTTACGCGACAAAAACCGCGCGCGAGAGCAGCGAAGTTTACACGCCTGTTATCGGCGACAACGGATGTTTTTTACTCGGCGAAAAATTTACCGGTTTGATGGACGAATTAAAAATTCACAGCGTATGCGCGGGACGATCATCCGTTCAAAAATTTCCAATAGGCGGCGGCAGGATGGAAACCGGCGCTGTCGATCTTGGTCATAAATCAAGCGGCGTAGTCAGAATTGACGCCGCCGGCGGCAAAACAGGAATTAATAAGCAAAATGAATACCGCGAAAACGGCATGTTTCGTTTTTCTGATGATTCCCAAATGCACTTTTTTATCCGCTGCAGCGATAATCCGTGGCTTTTAAATAACAGCCGCTGGGTCAGTTTTATTCCCGGCTCTCCTGTTTCCGGGATAACAGGGCGTTATGTGCAAATAGCTGTGGATTTTTATCCGTCTTCAGACGGAGAGACGGCTCCTTATCTGGAAAAATTAAATATAATTTATATGCCCGGAGAGCCGCCTGCGCCTGTGCGCAATTTAAGCGCAGTTGCGTCTGACGGCGCGGTATCGCTGAAGTGGAGGCACAGTACTTCCGCGAATACTCAAGGGTATCTTATTTATTACAGCGCAGTCCGCGGAGAATTATTCGGAAAGGACGCCGCGCTCGGCTCTTCGCCGATTGACGTTGGAATGGCGAATAACGTTTTACTGGAAGGGCTTAAAAACGGAACTCTTTATTATTTTAGGGTCGCCGCGTATGACAGCGAAATAGGAGAGTTTTCTTCGGAAGTTACAGCCCGTCCGCTTGCAGGTCTTCAATGATGCAGAAAAATTTAACCTATAAAATAAAAAATTATATTCTGGAAATGCCGAGCCTTCCTGTATCAGCGGGAAAGGTTTTGGAAGTCTGCAACAGCATAAATGTAAATCCATCGGAACTTAATAAGGTTATTTCTCTCGATCCTGTATTAACAGGCAAGATGCTTCAGCTTATCAATTCCGCTTATTACGGACTTGGCACTCACATAACGTCGCTCATAAAAGCGATTACAATGCTTGGGCTTAACACTGTAAAAAACATGGTTTTATCAACAGCAATTCTAAGCATTCTGCCGAAGAACAAGGATATTGACGGGCTTAACATGGAAGGTTTCTGGCATCACAGCCTTTGTGTCGGCGTAATGTCAAAACTCCTTGCCGTAAAACAGGGAGTTGATTCTAAATATCTTGATGAGTATTTTACCGCAGGTTTGCTGCACGATCTGGGAAAAATTTCACTTAACGCTGTTATGACTTCTGATTATATCAGAATGGTTACGGACGCGGATATGAAACGGGTGCCGCTTATAGAGGTTGAAAACGAAATTCTTGGAATTAATCATCAGACTGCCGGCGAAATGATAGCCAAGGCATGGAAACTGGACAGTACTGTTCTTGATGTTATTACTCATCATCATGATGTAAAAAATTATACAGGCGCTAACGGCCGTCTTGTTTGTACTGCGGCGATTGCAAATTATTTTTCGCTTGTTTACGAAGTAGGATTTGCAGGAGACAGAAAACCTGAAAAACCGGACAGCGAAGCATGGAATATTACGGGTTTTAATGAAGATGTTTTTTTGGATATAATGGAAAAATTGTACAGCGAAATAGAACGCGCTAAAGTATTCTTGCATATTTCCTGAATTTATTATAATATCAAAATATGCTGACTGTGCGTTTTTGGGGTGTGCGCGGCTCACTGCCGACTCCCGGCTCTGATACTGTCATTTACGGCGGAAACACCTCTTGTCTGGAAATACGCGCGGATGAACGTTTGATTATTATAGATTTGGGAACCGGAGTTCGTCCTTTGGGCGACTGGCTTGCTCAAAATGATTTAAAAAAATTCGCAAAGATAAAAGCCGATATTTTTCTAACCCATACGCATTGGGATCATATAATGGGGTTTCCTATGTTTACTCCTATTTATATACCGGGCACTGAATTGAGCATATCAAGTCCCGTATCAATGGATAATGAAGACTTAAAGACTGTAATTGAAAATCAGCTTTCTCACAAGTACTGGCCTGTACGCGCAGGAGAGCTTGCCGCAAAAATAAAATATAATCAGTTAAAAGAAGAAACTTCCGATTTAGGCGGAGGCTTAACTTTAACGTCAAAATTTCTTAACCATCCCATTTTTTGCCTTGGTTACCGTTTTAATTATAAGGGTAAATCAATCGCCACTGTTTATGATCACGAGCCGTTCCGCAATCTTTTTACTGACGAAGAAACAGCGAAGGAAGGCGAAACCGCCGCCGCTGAAGAAAATGAAAAAGTCAGGCAATTTATAAAAGGCGCGGATATAGTAATACATGACGCTCAATATACAAATGATGAATATTCAAGACACAAGGGCTGGGGGCATTGTTCATACGAACACGCGATAAAAACGGCGGAAAGCATGAATGTAAAACAATTGGTGCTTTTTCATCACGAACCTACAAGAACAGACGCTCAGCTTGAACAAATAGAAAAAAGTTACGCGAATAACGCAGACCCGAAAGTAATCATGGCAAAAGAAGGAATGGTTTTACAAGCCTGAAATAATTTTTTAACGCGAAACTTTGTGCGGCAGTTAAATCTCTTCTATTCCAAGCCTCTTTGCGATAGCCTTCATCTCTTCCAATGTTTTTTCGTTAACAGGAATTTGTCCGTTTACGCGTTCTTTCATCATCTCTGTTGATTTTTCTCCGTGTGTGTAAATGCGGCTGCATCCTTCAGCTTTTTTGCTTTCCCGGATTTCCCGCAGGAATTTTGACATGCCGTTTTTTATCGCGGTTTTATCTCCGAAGATGCCGTAATCAACAGCCATAAAAAAATGACAGATGCCTGTGTGATCAGGTTTTCTGTTAACATAATTTGATGTAAGACCGCCTGAAAAAACCGCGGAAAAAAGATCGACAATAACGCTAAGACCGTAACCTTTATGTCCGCCGTGCAGCGTACCCAATCCTCCAAGCGGCGCGATGCCGCCGCCTGCTTTTGCGATTATGTTGTCAATTACCAAAGCCGCGTCCTGACTTGGTCTGCCTTCTGCGTCAAGCGCCCAATTTTCGGGCAGCGGCTCATTTTTTTTTCTGAAAACTTCCAGCTTTCCTCTGGGGACAACTGTAGTGCTCGCGTCGTAGGAAAAGTGATAAGGTTCTGCCGGCATCGCAAGAGCCATCGCGTTTGTTCCAGTCATCGCCTGCGCGCCGAAAGTAGGAACGCAGATTGCCTCTGTATTTGTCATGCTGACGCCGATTAAATCTTTTTCCGCCGCCATTTCTGTGTAGTAACTTGCAATACCGTAATGATTCGAGTTGCGCACTGTTACCATCGCGCATCCTGAGGAACGCGCCTTTTCAATGGCAAGGTTCATCGCTCTAACGCTTGCGACCTGTCCCATCATTTTTTTTGCGTCAATGACGGCGGACACTCCGGTTTCATGCACAATTTCAAGTTCAGCTTTTATATCAACCTGTCCTGAAGTTATCTCCTGATCATAGCGAACAAGACGGTGAATGCCGTGCGATTCAATCCCGTAAAGATCAGCCCTCACAAGAACATCAGTAATAATTATACTTTCTTCTTTCGAAAAACCATAAGCGCAAAAAAGTCTCCGGCAAAAATCTCTGGCTCTTGCTGTGTTAATGTTCATTTAATCCTCTTGCCGATTATGGCAAATTTCCCGCGCTTTAAATCATCACTCTACCGCTTTTTTCAGTTCTTCAACCTTATCGGTCTTCTCCCAGGGGAATTCCGATCTGCCGAAGTGACCGTAAGATGCTGTCTTTAAAAAGATTGGGCGGCGGAGATCGAGTGATTTTATTATGCCTGCGGGGCTTAAATCGAAAACTTTAGAGACTGCTTTTTCGATTTGGGTTTCGGAAACTTTTGCGGTGCCGAATGTATCGACCATGACGGAAACAGGGAAGGGCACTCCGATTGCATAAGCGAGCTGAATTTCGCAGCGGTCGGCTAATTTGGCGGCGACAATGTTTTTAGCGACATAACGCGCCGCGTAGGCCGCGGAGCGGTCAACCTTGGTCGGATCTTTTCCGGAGAACGCGCCGCCGCCGTGACGCCCCATGCCGCCGTATGTGTCTACGATTATTTTTCTTCCTGTAAGACCTGTGTCGCCGAACGGTCCGCCGATTACAAAACGGCCTGTAGGATTAATAAAATATTTTGTTTTATTGTCGAGAAGACCTGTCGGTTCAAGCACAGGTTTTACAATATTGTCGATAATGGTTGTTTCAATTTCCTTGTAACTTACAGCAGGATCGTGCTGATGAGAAACTACAACAGCGTCGATACGGACAGGTTTATTGCCTTCGTATTCAATTGTTACCTGGCTCTTAGAATCCGGACGAAGCCAATTGATCGTTTGATTCTTGCGGAGTTTTGACGCGCTCATAAGGATTTTGTGCGCAAGCATGATGGGCATCGGCATCAGTTCTTTTGTTTCGTTACACGCAAAGCCGAACATCATTCCCTGATCGCCTGCTCCCTGCTGTCCTTTAAACTTTTTCAGGCCTGTGCCAGAAACGCCCTGTGAAATATCAGGAGACTGACTGTGGATCATGTCAAGGACAGCCATCGAGTTGCAGTCAAGACCGTATGCCGGATCTGTGTAGCCGATATCTTTTGCGATATTGCGCACAAGACTATGGAAATCGACAAAAGTATTGGTAGTTATTTCGCCGCCGATCAATACCAAAGAAGTAGACGCGAATGTTTCGCAGGCTACACGGCTGTTTGGATCTTCCTTTAAACACGCGTCAAGAATCGCGTCAGAAACCTGATCGCAAAGTTTGTCGGGATGTCCTTCTCCCACAGATTCCGATGTGAAAAAATAACGTGATGATTTCATATTCTACTCCTTAAATAAAAAATTAACCGCAGGGTTTCCCACAGAGAAGGATGAAATTTCGCGCTCATAGCTCTGTGTAACTGTGGTTTAATCATTCTAGAAGAAAATATGTCTTTTAACAAGTCCAATTAAAGCCGCAAGCTTACATTTGTGTCCTGCGGAAGAAGGTCTTGCCAAAGACCGTCAAGCACATACTGCTGCTGGCTTAAAATGAACCTTCCCCAAAGCCCCAATTTTGATTTATCCAGAGCAGGTCTTTTTGCGGGATTTTCATCGCCTGAATAATGAGCGGTAAACGCGTCTCCTACGGCATTGGTAATTATCGCGGTGTCTTTTTCAGAAACATTGTACCTTTTTAGAACATTTGCCGCTTCCATCATTACTGTTTTTTTGACAAAGGCGGTTGCGTTATCTGCAAAGTCAGTGCCAGGGTGAATTTTATCAATAATAAAATCGGTTCTTATATTCATTACATTGCCGCTGATATTCACATAACGGATCGGACTTGGAGCTGTTACAAGAGAGCCGGTTTCTATATCGTAAAGGAACTTATTGTCAAAATCGGCGCGGGTTATGTCGAGAGCATGATAATGCCCGGAAAAGCCCGCTCTTACATTCCAGGAAGCTAGGAATTTACCGAAGTTTTCATAATCCTTAACTATATAGTCAGGATGGAGTTTTTTCTGCCCGTTCCAGTGCTCGGCAAAGCCGTGATGCATCATTGCCAGTACAGCCTTGTTTTGCCTGTGCGCTTCGCGTAACACCTGTGCAATCCAGTCCGCTGTTTCCTGACTTATTTTACCTGAAACAATCGCGTGCTCTCCTGCGGTGTTTTCCCTGTGGCGGGCGGAATCAATCGCGAGCAGCCACAAACCTTCGGCAGGTTCCGCGACATAGCTTAATGAATGTTTGTCCCTCATAAACGCCGCGTTGAAACCGCAGTTTCCGTAAATGCGGGCAAAATCCTCTTCGCTGATATTCGGGACAGGTTCTGTGGTATTTCCTGCATATCTTACAGAATCAGGATTATTTACATCGTGATTTCCCGGAACGACAAAAACCGCGATGCCGGCATCGGTTAATTTTTTTAATCTTTCCGCGGCAATCGTGTGATTTACCAATTCTCCGTCTTTTGTCAAATCCCCCGGAATCAAAACAAACCTGACACCGGCGGCAAGGATTTCGTTAATGGCAAAGTCCAGTAAATCAAAGCTGTCCAGCAGGAGTTTTCGATCCGAATGCATAACATTGTCAAACGCTTCTCCTGAAGAGCCAAGACCGGGATCATAAACATGAATGTCGCTAATGACTGCAAATGAAATGTCTGGATATGAAGGAGCGGCTCCATTTTGTGTATTTATATCGTAAGTAACTGCTTCGGAACCGCATCCGGCGGCAGCCAAAATTACCGCGCTAAATAATAAAGCAGGCAGGATTTTTAATATTGATATTTGTTTCATGAGCTCATTATAGATAGATAAATACTATTAATCAATAAAGTTTTTTCATTACAATCGAATAAATATTATTTTTATTTGAA
>Ga0209755_10000731_pt1 | contig 57812 bp, 50 predicted proteins | sample TergutCo191P1_FD_187301 | JGI IMG/M metagenome (GOLD analysis project Ga0209755, IMG submission 187301) | Cornitermes sp. P1 segment gut microbial communities from Petit-Saut dam, French Guiana - Co191P1 (SPAdes) (version 2) | ecosystem: Host-associated > Arthropoda: Insects > Digestive system...
GGGACTTGTTGATGCACATACGAATCTGGTCTTTGGCGGATGGCGGCAAAAAGAGCTTGGTCTAAAGCTGGAAGGCGTATCGTATTTGGATATTCTGAGGGCAGGTGGCGGTATTTTAAGTACCGTTGAGCATACTCGTATGACAACCGAAGCTGAGCTCGTGGAAAAGGGTAAGGCACTTCTCCAGGAAATGCTGCTTTTTGGTGTTACAACTTGCGAGGCAAAGAGTGGCTATGGACTTAACACAGAAACAGAACTCAAGCAGTTAAGGGTTGCTAATACGCTTGACGAGACTCAGCCTGTAGATATCATATCTACATTTATGGGTGCCCATGCTTTTCCAAAAGAATATAATGACAATCGTGCAGGATACATAGACTATCTGATAAATGAAATGCTTCCTATTGTAGCAAAAGAAGAGCTTGCCGAATTTTGCGATATCTTTTGCGAAACCGCAGTGTTCACACCTGATGAGAGCCGACGCATTTTACTTGAAGCTAAAAAATTTGGACTGCGGCCTAAGATTCACGCAGACGAGATTGATCCAATCGGTGGAGCAGAAATGGCAGCTGAGGTAGGCGCGATTTCCGCAGAGCATCTTATACAGGCATCTAATGATGGAATAATGGCGATGGCTGATAAAAATGTGATTGCGGTCCTGCTTCCTGCGACATCATTTTATCTAGACAAGCCTTTTGCCAGAGCTCGTGAGATGATAAATGCGGGGGTGCCGGTGGCTGTTGCCACTGACTTTAATCCCGGATCAAGTCCTAGTCTAAACATGCAGTTTGTGTTAAATCTTGCTTGCCTGAAATATAAGCTCACTCCAGCTGAGGCACTAACTGCTGCAACACTAAACGGTGCCGCAGCAATAGAGCGAGCGGATGTTTGCGGTAGTGTGGAAGTTGGCAAGCAGGCCGACTTAGTAGTGTGGAAAGCAAATGATTTAGAGTACATATTTTATCGCTATGGCAGCAACTTGGTTGACAGCGTGATCAAAAGCGGTGAGATGGTTATAAGCGGAAAATGAAGCTATCGCTGATACGCTGACTTGATTATTGCGCACAGCGCAAAAACAATGCTCTATTGTATGAGCGTGTAAAATTAAAATAGTGAAATGAGGAGAATTATACAATGCCAAAAATCGTACAATGTATTCCTAATTTTAGTGAAGGACGCAATCAAGAAACTATAAATGAGTTGGTAGCGGTTGCAAAAAGTGTTCCGGATGTGTTGCTTCTTGACCACTCATCGGACACAAGCCACAATCGCAGTGTTTTTACACTTGTCGGGGATCCGGATGGTGTTGCAGAGGCGGCCTTTAGGCTATGCCGCTTGGCAAGTGAAAAAATTGACATGACAAAGCATACGGGAGAACATCCACGCATGGGAGCAACCGATGTAATACCAGTTGTTCCTATCAAAGAAATAACTATCGAAGAGTGTGTTGAGCTTTCAAAGAAAGTTGCGAAAAGAATTTGGGAAGAACTTGGCATACCAAGCTTTTTGTATGAAAATTCAGCATCAACTCCAGCAAGGCAAAATCTTGCGGCAGTGCGCAAGGGGCAATTTGAAGCAATGCCGGAAAAGCTCTTACAGGAAGAGTGGGCACCGGACTTTGGTGAGCGGAAGATTCATCCAACTGCCGGAATTACGGCCATAGGTGCCCGACCACCGCTGATAGCCTACAATATAAACCTAAATACCTCAGATATCGAAATAGCAAACGCCATAGCAAAAATGGTTCGCGGCTTATCAGGTGGGTACAAATATGTAAAAGCCATAGGTGTTATGCTGGAAGATAGGAATATTGCTCAGGTGTCCATAAATATGGTAAATCTTGAAGCGAACCCGCTCTATCGTGTTTTTGAAGCGGTGCGCTTTGAAGCAAAGCGTTGGGGAGTGGAAATAGTAGGCAGCGAAATCGTTGGACTTGCGCCTGCAAAAGCGCTGGTTGATTGCGCAGAGTATTATCTCCAGATAGAAAACTTCGACTATAAAAAACAAGTGTTGGAAAACCATTTGCTATAGAGGTAGTAGGTAACATCACAAAGCGACATAGTCTGAAGGTTGAGTATATTGAAAGGTTTGCGACCCTCTGACACTGTTATACTGAGCTCAGTATAATTAAAGCAGGGGGTTGCGTTATTGTAAGCAAAATGGAGATATTTAGACAAGTTCATTTTGCCCAGTTTGAGAAGGAGGTGGTTTATAAAAGTTAAATCGTAAGCCCATTTACCGAAAGAATTAAAAAATGAATTGGAGGGATTATTTCAGTGAGGAAATTGATTCAACAAGAAGGAACAAAGAGAAGTAGGAACCCTTTGCAGGTTAAGGCGATTGCAATTTTACTGGCAGTTGTCCTAGCCGTGACTCCGCTTGCGGCAGCAGCTATAGACTATGAATATATTGAGCGTTTCGGCGGCGATATAGATGCTGAGTGGTATACAGAGGCAGACATTAGTGAACTTGATTTTCAGCAACTGCATACAAGCGTGGCAGATGAGCCACCTTCAACAGGTATCTCTCTGACAGCAAATCAAGAGGCATGGTTAGATCTAATAAACTATGACAATGTAGTGGAAATGGCACAGAGGCTCACTAGGTATCCGTTTGGCAGCCGTGTGGGCGGTTCGTTCCGGATGGACATGACAGTTGACTACCTTATGGATACTCTGAGCTCTTGGGGCTATGATCCTTGGATTCACGAATTCGACACTCGTGGGCCGCGCTTTATGGGCATCGGTGCTGCCCCGCAAGTTTCCAATCTCGGCACAAGATTCAACAATGGCTGGGTTGAAGTGGGCGGATCGAGATTTATGCTCTATGGTCCGGGTCATCCGGCACATGCTGCGGTAAACACCTTCTTGGGAGGTGGAGCGCAAGCAACCGTATATAACTGGGTGTTTGATAGTGCAAATAATTACAGTATCACGGCAAATGGTGCAGGGTCTGTATTTTTAGAATGGCCGAGTATTCCATTTCGTGGCAATATGAATATAGGAAATCAGGGTGGGCTTCCTACAATAGCGTGGGGAGAAGTAGCTTCTGACTACTATGTTCCGGGTGGTCCGACTGCGGCAAACGCGACTGCGGCCTTTGCCGGTACGTTCCTAGCCGAAAATGGTGTTGGTGGGGTTTTAGATCCGGCAATCAATGTAGCAGGTAGAGTTGTGTTTGTACAATTAGGTTCGGGTGCTACGCCGCACGTTCGTGGTGTATGGCATCCTTCAAGTGCTCAAATACACGAAACAGTGTTACTATTACAAAATGCCGGTGCAGCAGCTGTTGTATTCCAATCACGTCCTGCGCGTGCCGGTTATATTAGTCAGTTTACTCCATTTTATAACATCAGAAATGATCGAAGCACATGGACTGTGGGTGATAGTGTTCATGGACGCTTGGCAAACCAAGCAAGTGGTGCGCAGATAACTATTCCTGTAGGTCTTACCACACACTGGGAAACCAATGAGCCATTCCGTGCTCTAGTCGGCAGCGAGCCGGTTACAGTGCATATGCAAACTCGCTCGGATGGGCAAAATGTATTGGCTGAATGGACATCCAGCAATCCAGATGCGAAAAATATTTATCTTGGAACACATCCGGATTCTGTTGTTTCTGCCCCTGGATTTAACGACAACATTCTCACTACGGCACTTCTAATGGAATTTATGAGAGTGTTGGCAGAATATGAGATTGAGCTGGATCACAATATCCGCTTTGGCGCGTGGGATTTTGAAGAAAATGGTTTGCTTGGAGCACGCTATTATGTATGGGATATGACAGCCGAAGATCAAGAAGCATTCTGGGGTAATTTTAATCTTGATATGATTGCAACCGGACAGCCGGAGTGCATTTACATGCATATCAACATCACAACACCTCTATTTGCCCAGGCGGACGCAACAAATATAGCTGCGGGTAGTCGTCCGGTTGGGAATCTGCAGTTTTATCTCAGAGAAATTCGAGATAATGAGCGCTTGCGTGATCACCCTGATGCCTTAGCATACGCAAACCAATTCGATGTTTGGGCGAATTCATTGTTGGCAGTACTTCAGCTTGCGGATGATGGCAGACATGAACACAGGCAGATTGTGGTTGATCCAAGTCACCATCGTTATGGTGAACCTTTCTGTGTTGACTATCACTTCACGTTCACTTGGGGACAAACAACTGATCAAGCCGCATTTGTACAACCGGCATTAGATGGTCATCGTCATGCAAATCTGAAAAATGCCATGCAATTTGACTGGCGTGCCAATGCGCGCGGGTTCGTGGGTGGTCAATTCCCGACAGGGTGGCAACCGGGAGACGGAGCACCGAGCCCGGCACTAACAACGTTAGGCATTATGCCTGTATTGGAAATTCTATATCACACCATGGGAGATACCTACGAGCTCAACTTCTGTCGCGATCGTATGGAGGTTATGGCCGACATTATATGGTTGGCAATCTATCACTCTGCGGGAGTACAAACTTCGCTTGCAGACGGTATTGTAGTAACTCCTATATTTTTAACGGAAGATGCACAAAATCACATTGACGTTTACATTCAGCCCGGTGAGCTTGCATGGTCGGCGAGTGTTGCTGACTTGACAGCTGCGGAAACTCGTATAACTCCCGAAGTAGACGGCACCTTTATTGTTGCGCCGGGTTGGCATACTGTTTTTCATCGTGCGGGTGCACCTTATACAGCTGACTTCCATATGGTTCAAACTTTCTTCTATGTACCGGCAGACACTACAGAAATGTATATGCCGATTGAAAACAGCAGAAGAAATCCAGCATTCCAAGGAGTTTCTCCAGCATCAGGAATCCGTCATGTAGGAGAGACACATGCAGGTGGAACGGCAGCAGCAGCAATTATTCGTCTGCCTGCTATTTGTGACAGAAACAGCCCGGGTGGTAACTGGTCAGTCTCTGCTGCGGAGCGTGATTCGGATGGTAACAGACTGCCGGGGCAAACATGGGCACTGGGCAGTGATCTGGCACCTTGGGATCCAAACAACTTCAACACACCAGCCATGAGAAACATGGAGTTTGATGAAAACGGTATGTTGATTGGTCTGGCTGACGAAACAAGATCCCTATATGCGTTTACCACTCTAGCAGAAATGTTGGACTTCTACAATGAATTGTTGGTACACCCTGTCAATGGTTCCAATATGTACAGATTCAATGCTGGATGGTCACCGCATAATTTTGCACATATTTCTGACATCGAGCACTTCCAAAATGATTTCGTCGTATTTACAACCACCAATCTGAACGGTGTAACGGATTGGCGTGAGGCGGGAGAGTTGGTGAGAAATAACGGCAAACCCACATTCTTTACATTTACTGGTATACATGGACATGAACTATCCAGCCAGGAAGGCGCTTTAGCCCTATTGCACGCATTGGCAACAACACAATGGGGTGTGGAGGTTCTGCAAGACATTAACATCGTTGCGTACTTGGGTGTCAACGCAAGCGGTAACTATCAAATGAACCGCCGTATGTCACATGTGCCATATCCTGAAAGAACAGCAAATGGTTTGGGTCAGCGTCAACATGACGGAAACCGTGACTTTGTACTTCAACATACGCAAGAAAATAGGCAACTGCATCAAGTGTGGCTAGCCTTCATGCCGGAAGTAACAGCTGACGGACATGAGATAGGTGGCGTTAGCTATGGCACAGATGGTTGGATTAGGGCCGGAGCTATGGGCGATGATCATCAGCTACAACTGACAGCCACAAAAGACGTGGATAGCCGTGTTGTCAGCCTTGGGTCGGATATACTGGCACGCAACTTCTCCGATGGTAAAGATGCAGGCGTGCGTATTGCCTACTACAATGTTATGATTGTAAATGCCTCAGTGGGTAATCACTTCTATGGTATGTGGGGCGGTATCTCAATGATCTTTGAAACTCGCGGACAAAGCTCTCAAAATATCATGCGTCGTGCCTATGCAACCTATGTATCATACCGCTCAATTATTGAATTCATGCGTGAAAACGCCGAAGAAATCCATGACACCATTGCTGATGTTCGTGCGGATTTAGTTGAGGGCGGCAGAACTTATAGTCCGATTGATCCTACAGACTCAACAACCCTGATCGTTCGTGACCAGCAGGGTGGCAGTGTAACTGAAGCACACCGCTTAAACTATGCTGATACACGTATGCCATTTGCTTCCCGCTGGATTGTTGGGCGTGGAGGTCAGTATGAGCTTCACTCCGACCAGTGGCCGATTGCAACTACGAGAGCGGTACAGCTAATTAGCCGACCCACAGCATACGTTGTACCGATGGAAATTGATTGGGAAACCCACTCAAATGTGCAAGCAAATCCCGCAAACCCATATGCCTATGCAGTCAGAGACCTTAGGATAATGCTTGCAAATCATGGTGTTGAATACTATATACTTGAAGCGGGTGCGACTCTGCCGTTACAACAGTTTTACGTGAGTTCTGCTACTGTTGTGCCAAGGGACAATGCCTTTGAAACAGGTTTGCGCGAGCGAGTAAATGTAAGTTTTGATGTTCCTGTGCTGTTTATCCCAATGGATCAAGTGGCAGGTCACATTATCGGACAGATTATGACACCTGATATGCGCGTAGCCATGCGAGAAGGTGCTACAACGTCTCTTTCTTGGGTACAATCACTTCAGACTGGCCCAGCTCAAGATACCAGTGCTAGCAACGGTACTTCGCGTATGGATCAAACCAGAACTCTTCTAAATTGCCAAGTTACCAGAAACCTTCCAGTCTTCCGTCTGATTGAAGATAACCCAAGGGAGGTTGCGGGAGTCGTTCCGCCGATCGTCTTTACTGGCAATAACCCTAATGCGCTAAAGGCACTCTTGGCTGAAAGAGATGTTGCACTTCAAACCGCCGGAAATTTGGGAATCTTCACTCACCATAGTCCGTTTGTGATACCAGAGGGAAGGACACTGACTGTAGTTAACACCTTGAATGTACAGGGTGGGGCAGAACTTATCGTAGAGGGAAGACTTGTGGTTGAAGAAGGCGGCAGGATTAACAATCAGGGCGGTACCGGAGGAACGATAGTTATAAGGGATAACGGTGTGCTTGTAAACAACGGACATGTTGAAAATGTCACAAATTCAGAGGTAATGAACTATGGTACAATAGTCAACAACGCGAGATTTGAAATTCGCGCAGGCACGAGATTCCATAGTTGTTACGGTGAGGTTATCGAAACAACTCCGTTAAACATCCACCGCAATGCTATAATTTGTGAAAACGACTAAGCTACAAGGTAACATTGTCAATAGCCATATTCCGTTGACAGTGCAGAAAATGCCGGGACACGATTAGATTATTTGTGTTCCGGGAAAAAGTAGAAAACGCTTAAAATGCTAAACCAAGGGGGCTGTCACATACGACTCTAATGATCGTTCTGTGGCAGCCCTGGCTTACTTTATTTCAGTGTTTTTTTAAAGTGTTAAGGCGCTGTAAATATTCCATGTAAATGTTCTATTGACGTTTTTGTGTACCGCATGTATAATTATGCCAACATTGGCGGAGGGCAAATCTAATCAGCCCTCTAGGGAGTTAATAAAAAGTGGAGGAAACTTATGGAACTTGATGTAAACTTAGCGGCAACCGCGTGGACTCTGATACCAATTCTTTTGACAATTATTTGCGTTTTTGTTTCAAGACGTATTTTGTTGTCAATGTTTGTAGGTATCATTGCCGCAGCCTTTATGGCGTCGAACTTCCAATTGTTCGATACAGTAATTCTGATCGAAAGAACAATGACCGGTATACTATTTTCAGATGCTGATACCGCATTGTTCAGTGTCTTTAGCAGATGGTACATGTCCATCATTATCTTCTTGCTAGGACTTGGCATTGTAACCAGTACCGTTGTGCTTACCGGTGGTGCAAAGGCATTTGTTAACTCTGTTTCCAGAAGAGTTAAAACTCGCAAAGGGGTACAGTTTGTAACTGTCATTGTTGGTATTGTTTTAATGATTGACGACTACTTCAATGCGATGGTAAATGGTAATATTGCAAAAACGATGTCAGAGAAGCATAATTTATCACGTGCCAGATCTTCATATATCGTTGACTCCATTGCTGCTCCTATTTGTATTGTCGCCCCTGTATCGAGCTGGGCGGTTGCAATCATGGGTAATATGGAAAGGGTGTATGAAACCATAGGGGTAGAAGGCCGCACGGTTTTCATCGACTTTATAAGCATGATTCCGTTCCAGTTTTATGTTTTCGCAGCAATCGGGCTCGTTCTCATTACAATTTGTACCGACTTTAACATGTTCTCAATGAAAAAATACGAGAAGAGAATCAATGAAGACGGTGTAGATTTAGGCGCAGAAGAAAATGATGTAGGGCTCCTAGTCGGCGAACAATCCACAAAAGGTACATTGTTTGATTTCTGGGCTCCAATCATATGTCTTGCTTTTGCAACTGTGGCTACAATGTTCTTCACAGGTTTGCAGAGGGCAGACTGGGTGGCGGGTGACTACTACACACCAATCCACGGAGTACTGGCTAACATGAGTTTGTCCATGTCTCTTCTAATGGGTGGTATTGCGGCTATCGTTTCTTCAATGTACATCGCAGCAAGGCATGTAAAAAAAGGTGAAGTTACAAAACAGCAATACTGGAAGTCAATTGTTGCGGGGTTGAAGTCTATGCTTAACCCAATTGCAATACTCATTCTTTCATGGACAATTTCAACACTTATTGGTTATCTGGAAGTTGGAGACTGGGTTGCATATATCCTCTACGAAGCAGGTATTTACGGTGGATTTATTCCATTTATTATGTTCGTAAGTGCGGCACTTTTGGCGTTTGCAATCGGTACTTCATGGGGAACATTTGCTATTGTTCTGCCAATCGCCGGTGCAGTTGTTTCTGCAACAGGAAATATGCATCTGCTACTTCCGTCCATGGCAGCTGTTCTTTCCGGTGCTGTGTTCGGAGACCACTCCTCACCAATTTCTGACACAACAGTTCTTGCCTCAGCGGGCACTAGCTGTAAAGTGCTCTCACACTTTGAATCACAGCTACCATATGCGATTCTGGCTGCGATTCTCACATCAATCGGCTTCCTATTCTTTGGGTTAACTGGTACAGTACTGCTAGGTTATATTGCACTAGCTGTAATGCTTGCCATTACAGTAGTGGTTTTCCTTCTCATCAAAAAGAAGAGAGGCGGCGCAGCATACTAACATAAACGCATAACAAAAGAGGTTGAGGTTCGTTTGAGCCTCAACCTCTTTGCATAATTTAATTTTACCAGATAATTTTATCAGGCTCTGAGAAGACGGTGTCCAAATCGATGGTTATAGACTCAATTACGGGCATCGATTCCCGAGATACTGAGCCATTTGGTCCATTGTTGGGCGTTGCTGCTATTTCATCAACAACATCCAACCCTTCAACAACTCTGCCAAAAGCGGCATAGTAGCCATCAAGAAATGGAGTGTCGGCGTGCATTATGAAAAACTGTGAACCGCCTGAGTTAAAATCTGAAGCTCTCGCCATTGATAAAACTCCACGCGTGTGCAAGAGATTGTTTTCAAATCCATTTGCCGCAAACTCACCAAATATCGAATATCCCGGACCACCGCGTCCGGTTCCTTCAGGACAGCCGCCCTGTATCATAAACCCACTTATAATACGATGAAATGTTAGACCGTCATAAAAGCCTTGTCGTGCAAGGTATATGAAATTGACGACTGACTGTGGCGCAATTTGCGGATAGAGTTCAAACCTAATTATCCCACCATCTGCCATAGTAATTGTACCGGGAATTATTTGAAACAACTCAAGTGATGGTGTAGTGATTGCTACATTCAAAGTGCTTGCGTCCCAGCTCAAATTTAGCCCAACACTTTCAAGGACAAGGCGCAAGGGGAGCATTGTCCTGCCGCCTATTGTCTGGGCGGGAACGTCAAGTGTGTGACTTACACCATTTGTGGTAAATATGTTGCTGCCAATGGTGATGACGACTACATCATCGCCGCTTAATGTGACTTGGTTTGTTGCCGGATTCCAATTGACTTCAAAGCCCAGCATTTCAAATACGCCCCGGACAGGTACAAGTGTCCGTCCGTCAATAATTACCGGCTGTTGATCTGAAAATTCTACTTGCTGACTGTCAATCATAACTGTAATGGGGGTGCTTGCTAATGCTGTAATTTGGGTTGTGCTGATGATTAGTGCTATTAGGATTACGATGACTATTACTCTTGATTTTTTCATGGGTGTCCTCCATATAGATTTTATTTTTTAAGATTGGTCTAAATCAAAAAGCGGTAAGACTTAATTCCTTATCCGCTCTTTTCAAAACCAATTAATTTTCAAAAAATTTTGCATGAATTGCCGACACAGCTCTGTCAGCTTGGGTTTCATCGACTATGACAGAAATTTTAATTTCACTGGTTGCAATCATTGAAATATTTACCTTTGCATCATATAGTGCTTCGAACATGAGTGCCGCTACACCGGGTGAAGACATCATGCCTGCTCCGACTATACTTACCTTTGAAATTTTGTCTTTCATGCTAATATCTTTAAATCCAACGGTCGTTTGATTTTCTTTTAGTATTTCAACGGCACGCTCAACATCACTTCTTGCAACAGTAAAACTTATATCTCTTGTTCTACCGTTACCTGCCGATTGTAAAATGATATCAACATTAATCTTTTCCCTTGCGAGGGTTTGGAAAACCCTAAAGGCTACGCCTGGCTGGTCATTTAGACCTATGAGCGAGATTTGTGCGACATTTGAATCCATTGCCACGCCGCTGATTTTTGATTGTTCCACTTTTGTTACCCCCTTGACTTTTGTGCCGGGTTTTCTCACATAGCTTGAGAGAACTTCCAGCTTTACATTGTATCGCTTTGCCATCTCAACCGAACGGTTGTGAAGGACTTGTGCTCCCAGAGAAGCTAATTCCAACATTTCGTCATAGGTGATTTCTTCCAGCTTGCGAGCGTCAGGAAGCCTGCGTGGATCACAGGTGTAAATACCCTCGACATCAGTATATATTTGGCAAATATCTGCGTTAAGCATTACAGCCATTGCGACTGCCGACGTATCCGAACCTCCACGCCCAAGTGTTGTTATGTCGTCATATCTGTTTATTCCCTGAAATCCAGCAACCAGAACTATTCTACGTTTGTCCACCTCTGCCTTTATTCGCTCAGCAGATACATTTTTTATTCGCGCACTGCCATAATCTGTATTTGTATGCACACCAACCTGCCAGCCTGTGAGAGAAACAACCGGAAGGCCGAGCTTTTCCAGCTGCATTGCCATAAGAGCAACCGACACCTGCTCTCCGGTTGACAGAAGCATGTCCATTTCTCTTTTTGACGGGGCAGGATTGATTTCCTGCGCTTTTTCTATGAGCTTATCCGTAGTGTCTCCCTGAGCCGAGAGAACGACAACCATGTCATTTCCTTCTGTATACTTTTCGGCGATTATCCATGCTACACGCTCAATTTTTTCCGCATCAGCAACGGAGCTTCCTCCGAATTTTTGTACAATAAGTGCCATATTAAATGAATATTCCTTCCATTGTGTTCCTGCAAGTTATAAACATTAGGTTAGTAGTCGCCCAGAACTCTGAACATTGATAGGGCATTAACTCCGCGTTCCAGCATGTCATTGACCTTTTTTCCACTCATTATGCTTGTCTTAAATGCAGTCGTTTCGCCTTTTTCACCTGCGTATATTACATGCCCAAATTCATGCTCAATTTTCTCACGTGGTGAATCTGTTCTTATATACCAAGCTGTTTCAAGCTGCATAGGGTCTGCAAGCATATCAGGGCTACCATCTTCCCAGCTTATCCATTTTCGGGCATAAAGATGCTTGACTGCATCAATAATGTCTGCAACCACCGCACTGGCGGTTGGGAGCTTGCCTGCGCCCGCTCCGCAAAGAGCCACATCGCCGACGGCATTGCCGCGAACCACGACACCATTAACGACACCGCTTACTCCTGCTAATAGTTGGTCTTTACTAATAAGATGCGGAGCGACATAAACATACATTTTTTCTCCGACTTCTCTAACTCTTCCGAGTAATTTGATTTTACATCCTAGTTCCGAGGCAAAACTCATATCTTCAGGTGTTATGCCCCTAATTCCTTCAGCTTGAACACCGTCGGGGTATACATGCTTTCCGAAGGCGAGTGAGGCAAGAATGCATATTTTGCGGCATGCATCGTGACCATCGATGTCAGCAGTTGGGTCAGCTTCGGCATAACCTTTTTTCTGTGCATCCAAGAGAGCATCTGAAAACTCAGCACCATTTTTCTCCATCTCAGTTAGCACATAGTTTGTTGTACCGTTTAATACACCATAAATCTCGCTTATTTGATTGGCTGCCATGCACTGAACAAGCGGTCTCATTATTGGGATTCCGCCGCCAACGCTTGCTTCAAATAGGTAATTAACACCTCGTTCTCTTGCGAGTTTTAGAAGCTGATAGCCGTGTGTTGCAACGAGCTCCTTGTTTGATGTGACAACGCTCTTGCCTGCATTTAGACAGTGTTTCGTGTACTTATATGCAGCATCAACACCCCCGATAGCCTCGACAACTACAGAGACATTAGAATCATTCGCTATGGTGTCAAAGTTATCAACGAAAAGATCACTGTAGGGGCTGTCTGAGAAGTCTCTGATATCCAAGATATATTTAACGCGTATATTTTGTCCTGCATTTTCTGCAACTTTGTCACTATTTTTTTCTAAAACCTCGACAGTTCCTGATCCAACAACTCCAAACCCAAGTACAGCGATTTCAGTCATTTTTCCCACCTCAAATTGTAACTTTGTTTAAGGATAACACGCAATGGTTGTTACTGCAATGGTATTTTTATACAGCAAGGGTTTAAATTAGCTTGCCAAATTTTGCTAATAATTAAAAAACAGATGCCGAATCCCCATAACTATTGCGTATAAAATCGGCTGGTGCAAAATGTAAATTAGCAGGGCCTTTCTTCCAACTTTTGGGAATATAGGTACTTTGCAGTCATAAAACCATTGTGGTAATTTTTTATCACGAATAAATATACCTGCCCATGTACCTAGCAAAAATACGAATAACCATGGCAATATCGGGAAATAATCAAAGCTGACAAAGCCCTGTTGCGACCAGCCAAGTATTGAAATGAGATATCTCAGCCACGGGTGAGGGCAAACTACACTAATTTGTGCTCTTGCCACAACTCCTGCTATAATTAGTGCGATGAATATTATCGGTGCCAATGTTTTTGGAATAATATCCCATAGCTTTCGCGTCAGTCCGAAAAAGACCATGCAAAATGCGAGCAAATGCAAAACGCCCCACCATATAGGCATACCCATTAGACTTGTGACAGCGGTTATACCCATAGCAAGAGCAAATGCCAAAAGTCCACGCTTTACATTGCTTCTGGAAAATCTTGATGATACGCCCGAAAGGAAGATAAACACACCTGCGAAAAATGGCTGAAGAATATCAAATACAGGATTTGAAAATATCCATGTTGGCGCACCCAAAAATGCGGTTAGGTTGTACAGTAGGTGGTGTGCAACCATGAGTACAACGGACAATCCGCGCAGAGCGTCAATTATTTCTATACGGTTACGTTCTTTTTCCATGAGGGGATTATATCATGTATTTTTAATTTTCGCAAAACTGTGATATAATTTTTTGAAGAGTTTAAACTTAAACCGTTACAGTTTGGTCCCATGCAAAATATCCGCCTACATCAAGCAATATGTCACGGATTTTTCGCTAGTACGGGTCTTGTCGCCCTACATACGCGAAAAATCCATGACATACCGCTTGATTCCGGCTCGTGCGAACTGTAACCACTTGATGAAGGGGTACAGCGACATGCTAAAAATAGCTGACATAAGGCTCACCGAGCGATGCGATGAGGCGGGGCTTCGCCGTGTTGTTGCGGATATTCTGGGTGTTTGTGAAAGTGCTGTAACAGAACTTTGCATACAAAAGCTATCAATAGATGCCCGCCGTAGGCCGGATATCCGTTTTGTGTATACACTTTTGGTATCCGTTGATGGTGGACAGACCATTTTGTCCGATAGAGTGGAAAAGAGCTTAGCCCGAAAAAAAGCTAAGGTCATTGCAAATATATCTGAGTACAATCCACCTGAACAATATTTTTTTCCATCTTCAAATATTTTAAAATACGAAAATTTACCTGTTATCATTGGAACAGGGCCTGCAGGCCTTTTTGCCGCACTTTGTTTAGCGGAAGTGGGGATTAAGTGCGTTATTTTAGAACGCGGAAAGGCTGTTGATGAAAGAGTTGAGATGGTAAATCATTTCTGGCAAAGAGGTGTTTTAGACGAAGAATCTAATGTGCAATTTGGAGAGGGTGGTGCAGGTACATTTTCAGATGGAAAGCTTACAACAGGGATAAATGACAAGCGTATTCGTTTTGTGCTTGAAAAACTGGTTGAATATGGAGCGCCTAAGGACATATTGTATCTGGCAAAACCGCATATTGGAACGGATAAGCTGCGTGAAGTTGTTAGGGCGATTAGATTTAGGCTCATAGAGCTTGGCTGTGATGTGAGATTTAGACACAAGCTTACTAATATTGAAATCTATAACGGACAGTTGAGCAGTTTGGTGGTTAATAGCGGAAGTGGCATATATTCCATTAAAGCGAGCAAACTCATACTGGCACCCGGAAATAGCTCTCGTGATACATTTGAAATGCTGTATCGAGCAGGCGTTAAGCTTGTGGCAAAACCATTTTCAGTCGGGGTGAGGATTGAGCATTTACAAAATGCTATGGACACTGTGCAATATGGATATGATGCTTCGGAAAGCGCAGCGGAGTACCCAGCTTGTGACTATAAGCTCGCAGTGCATCTTGACAGCGGGCGCAGTGTTTATACCTTTTGTGTCTGCCCCGGCGGTCAGGTTGTTGCCGCGGCTTCTGAACATGGCGGGGTTGTAACTAATGGTATGAGCCTGTATGCCAGAGATGGTGAAAATATCAACGGAGCGTTGCTTGTCTCTGTTACTCCTGATGATTTTGGAAAATCACCGCTTGATGGGATTGCGTTTCAGCGCAGTCTGGAACAAGCGGCGTTTGAGGCGGGCGGGGAGAATTATCATGCACCGGCACAGTTGGTTTCTGATTTTTTAGAAAAACGAGCAACAACTGCGCCCGGAAAAATAACGCCGACATACTTGCCAGGGGTTAAGTATTGTAATCTATGGAATGTTTTGCCTGCATTTGTTTGTGATGCGCTCTTCGAAGCAATTGCTCAGTTTTCAAAAAGGATTTCCTGCTTTTCTGCCCCTGATGCTGTTATAACGGCTGTTGAAACACGCAGCTCATCTCCGATTAGGATTGAGCGTGAAAATTATGAGACGGTCGGACTTCGAGGAATTTTTCCTTGTGGAGAAGGTGCGGGGTATGCCGGAGGCATAATGTCAGCCGCCGTTGACGGAATACGCTGTGCAGAAGCAGTTGTTGAGAGATACCAGAGTTTAGAAAAAACAGAGTAGAAGGGCTTTTCTGGTGGGGCTCGGACAAAAAATGGCATAACAAAAGGTGCGGACAAAACCGCACCATCTGTACTGTACTTTACTATTTGGGTTGTTCTGCTGGGGCTTCTTTTCCGACTGTTGAGATGGCCCATTTCGCAACTTGGACGCGTACACGGTCTTCGCTTGTTTCAAAGGTAATCTTCTCACCATCAACAGAAACGACTTTTCCCATAATACCGCCAATTGTGGTAATACTGTCGCCGACAGAGAGTGAATCACGCATATCCGCAAGTGCTTTCTTTTTCTTTTTTTCCGGACGAATCATAAAGAAATAGAAAATAGCAATCATAGCTACAATCATAATAATCATAGTTGGATCCATAAAATTTTCCTCCAGTGCATCTAAATTCCACGACATTATACTTTTATTTACAAACAAATGCAAGAGAAAGTTTGAAAACAAATGCGACATGGTGTATAATTGTTACAGTACACACATTTGCAACCATCCGCCCAAAATGGTCAATTTACTACGCTTTTTTCGCTAGTACGGGTCTCATCGCCCTACATACGCGAAAAAAGCATAGCAAACAGCCCATTCCGGGCTACCTGTGTACTGTACGTATAATTCGAGTGATTTAAAAATTTTTCGCTCTATAAATAGCGATATTAGATAGTGAGCTTTTATGAGACTAAATGGTGTACTGTCAAAAATTCTTATACTGACCGCTTTTCTACTTACTATTCTGGGAGTTTTTGTATTAACTTCGGGCTTTTTTTATACTGACTCGACATACGAAACGGCTGGAGACTCGCTTAGCTCGGCAGGTGGACCTGATACTGCGCATAGTTATGCCGACTTGCCTGATGATTATTATGAAGACTGTGCAGAAGCGTTGACTTATCCGGAACAGGCATATCCATACTATGATTGTCCGGATGCCACTGCAGAATTTGAATATTTTATAATTGAGATGAGTCGTTATGATATTTCACGTGGGAATCTTATCTTAGTCAATCATGAGCATGGATTTGATCCTGAGTTTGTGCCTGAACTGGTTTATGTTATCGATCACGCAACCCCATCTTTTAGAGTATCAAGAGATGATATCTTAATCGCCGAATCTATAATTAAGCCGCTGGTTCAAATGATGGATGCATATTATGCCGAAATAGGAACAAATGCTGTTTCTGTTAGGAGCGGGTTTCGAGGACTTGAAAGACAGCGGGAACTTTTAGATGATCACATAGAGCGCGTGGGCCCTGTTGAGGCACGCAGATGGGTAGCGGAACCAGGGCACAGCGAGCATCATGCCGGAATAGCAATGGATTTAGGCTTTTATCAAGATGGTGTACTTAGAACATTTCTTGGAGTTGGACGGACAGCATGGTTTGCCCAAAACTCATATAACTTTGGATTTATTTTAAGATACCCTTATAATAGTTCGCATATCACACAGGTGGCTTATGAGCCATGGCATTTCAGGTATGTTGGACTTCCTCATGCATACCTCATTCACCAGAAGGGTATGGTTTTTGAGGAATATATCGATTTTATCATGGAGCATAATTATGAGATGCCATTTGTTGCAATATTCGGGGATTATGAATATGAAATTTTCTTTACCGGAGATATGGTGATAAAAATCCCGTATGACAGCTATTTTGAGATATCAGGTAATAATATTGATGGGTTTATTGTTACTGTGAGAAGATAGTACTTTTGGTAAAAATAATTGTATATTAAAGCTTTTGCTATGCCACCGGGTATGGCAATTGGGTGTTAAGAGTATTCCGTTAGGTCTTTGAAGGGGTGCTTACGACACCCTTTTTTGCGCTTTTTTGCAGGAGGATAAAGGATTGGAGAAAAAAGAGATATATCGCGAATTTAAAAGGTATGTAAGTCTGAGCGTTTTTGAAATGGTTTGCATGTCAATTTATGTTATTGCAGACACTTTTTTCATAGCACTGGCTCTTGGTGCAAATGGGCTTGCGGCATTAAACATTTCTATTATTTCATTTACGGTTGTTCATAGCTTTGGATTAATGATTGGTATAGGTGGAGCTACAGGGTATACGATAAGAAAAAGCATGGGAGATGACACAAATAACATATTTACCCATAGCTTGGTCACAGGATTTTTTGTTTCGATAATCCTTATGATAATAGGTATGTTTTTCACTGTTCCATTATCGGCAATGCTGGGGGCAGATTCTGAGCTGCGGCCTATGGTAGTAGACTATATAAGAACCATTTTGATTTTTTCGCCGCTTCTAATTTTGAAAAACACCTTGCTTTCATTTATACGAAATGATGGAAATCCAAAACTTGCTATGGCAGGCACGGTAGTCGGGGCAACTACAAACATTGTGCTTGACTATATCTTTTTGTTCCCGCTGGAAATGGAAATGCTAGGCGCAGCCCTTGCCACAGTGGTTTCATTAATTTTCAGTATAATAGTTTTAGCTTTCCATTTTTGGACGAAGCGAAACAAGTTTGGTATCTGCAGATGCAAAATTAGGTTTAGCCAGATAAAAAGTATCGCAGCTTTGGGGGCTTCGACTTTTGTAAATGAAATAACCGTTGCGATAGCTTTGGTTGTTTTCAATCTTGTAATTTTAAGTGTTGAGGGTAATGTTGGCGTTGCCGCATATGGAATTGTCATGAATCTAGCGATTGTTGTGTTATCTATTTTCACCGGAATGGCTCTGGGTATTCAGCCTCTCATAAGCAAAGGGCATGGCAGCGGGGATAAGGTACTGGTGAGGGGTATTATGAAGTATGCGATAATTGCGATTTCTATTTTATCACTCTGTGTGTATGCAATCGTGTATATCAATGCGCCTGCTATTGTGTCGCTATTTAACAGTGAGGGCAATAATACCCTCGAGATTTTGGCTACAGACGGACTGCGGGTATATTTTGTCGGTTTGATTTTTGCTGGAATGAATGTGATAACAGCGGCATTTTTCAGTGCTTCTGATAACCCGAAAATAGCTTTGAGTATCGCTGTTTTGCGCAGTTGTGTTCTGATTGTTCCGATGCTGCTCATTTTGAGTAGATTTCTTGGTATGGACGGTGTATGGAGTTCCTTTGTAGCTACGGAGCTTATTGTATTACTTTTGTCGATTGCCTTTTTGCGCATAAAGTTTAGAGAGATGAGGAGTGGGGGCTGTTAATTTGTAGTATTTTTGAATGAGAGGTTATGTTACCCATAAACTTGTGCTATAATGGCATCATGATTTTGACAAAATTGGAGAACGAATGAAAATCCAAAGTGTTTTAACAAAAATTGCACTATTTATCTTTCCGCTCATACTGATTGGCATGATTGTTCAGATGTTACCAATAATCAGAAATTTGGTAATACATGGCGGAAATGAGGCGAGCATTGTAGAGCAAATAAGTTCGTTTGGTTGGAGAGGTGTTCCGGCACTTGTTGCTCTATCTGCATTGCAGGTTATAATCCCCTTTATTCCGGCTCCGGCTGTTGGTATTTTAACTAGCCTTAGTTATGGGATATACCGAGGTGCAATTATTTTCCTTTTTGGTTTTGCTCTTGGAAATTTATTTGTAATGTTTTTCATGCGGCAAATGCGCTCACTAATTACCAAAAAACGCAAAATTGATACCGACAAAAAGGATTCCGCGCTTAGAGAGCGGATAAACAAAATAAAAAAGCCTGAAATAGTAGCATTCTTCTTCACTCTTATTCCGTTTATATCGAGCTTTGGTCCATATTTATTTGCCGAAACTAAAGTTTTGCAGAAAAAATATATAATTGCTGTTATCCTTGGCAATATTCCATCTACAGCACTCTACATGCTCTTAGGTAGCCATATTTCACATGAAAATTATACAACAGCAATTGTAATTGGCGCGATTGCTGCTGTGGTAATAGCGTGTGCCCTAATTTTCCGAAAAAAGCTTATGGAAAAAATATTTGAAACAAGCGATTGACTTTATAATATTGAGTTTCATAAGATCTTTTTCAACTTAAATCACTTGCAATACAGAAAAATAAGACGTATACTTTGGAAGTATTACAATCAGAAAATGGAGTGTATTAAATGAATAGAATAGGAAAACCGCTTACCATATTACTCATCTTTGCAATCATTATTACCACGTTTCCAGCTATCCCGGCCTTGTCTATAACCGCGCCGGATGACGGTATGGAGGATTATTTATATGAAGACATAAATGCTGATGCGGGCACACAGTCAAGTGACAACATCTTTGTCTGGCCGTTTGCTGACACAACAACATCTATTTCTTCGGCATTTGGGTTTAGAAGATCCTCAGGCAGAATGCACTTGGGGATTGACGTTTTGCGCCCGGTTGGAACTCCAGTTTTTGCAGCTGCATCAGGAACCGTCAGAACATCTACCCGCGAAGGCGCGTGGGGAAACCTCATAGTAATTGAACATGACTATCCATTTGACAGACTATCAACGTTTTATTCGCATTTAGACAGAAGAGATCCAAACATGACACCGGGGACAAGGGTTCAGGCAGGCCAGCAAATAGGAACAGCGGGGCGCACAGGTAACGCCACGGCATCTCATTTGCATTTTGAGCTTAGAGTTAATAATATGCCGGTAAACCCTGTTCCATTTTTCCACCCTAATGAAACAAGAGCAGAGGTCAATCCAAATCCGCTCTTTATACAACATGGTGGTAATTGGGTGTTTAACCTAGATTTTGATCATACTTTTACCGTCCATAATTACGCTTTGCATCGGCAAGGAAGCACTTCTTTCCTTTTGCCGCTCTATGATGGGGATGCAGTATCTGGGACTCCAGCAGAAATCCCAACAATACCACAGGAAAGCAGTCCTGCCATCATTTATGATCCAAACGATTTGGGATTGATACCGCAGATACCGGACATAATTGATTCATATGCATTTGGAGCGTCTGGCTGGGCGGCACAGGAGATTGACGAGGCGATTCATCTCGGTATACTCCCTGAGAATCTTTTATATAACTTCCAAGACGAAATAACCAGAGCGGAGTTTGCAGAAGCTGCAGTTCGTGCAATACTGGTTCTTGGTGGAGCTCTTACCGATACAGATGAAGATGAGTTTGCACAGTATGTAACCATGCTTGTGCAGGAGTATGACCCATTTGATGATACTGATAATGTGTTTGTTATCATAGCCCACTATCTGCACATAGTAAACGGAGTTGGTGATAGAACTTTTGCTCCGGATAATTTCATTACAAGGCAGGAAGCTGCTACGATGCTTAGCAGAATTGCTTGGGCATTTAGCATTACCGAACCGGCGGACACTACAGTAAATTTCATAGATTCAAGATTATTTGCGCCGTGGGCCACTGAGGCAATCGAGCTTGTATCATCTTACGGAATCATGGGAGGAATTGGTAATAGTGAGTTTTCACCCTTGGGACCATACACCAGAGAACAAACATTTGTAACGATGGTTAGACTTGCTGGAATTGTGGGATAGTATCGTAAATCAAGCGGAGAGGAAACGGATATACGAAGAAGTTGGTGTTATATAACACCTGTAAGCGTAGCGCAGGAAGGAGTTGCAGATATGAACACATTGGTTTCAGTGGCTATAGTGCCAATAGGTGCCGGAGATTCGTTATCCGGTCTGATTGCAGAGGTTGTCAAGGTGATTGAGGCATCCGGGCTACCAAATAGGACAACTTCCATGTCCACGGAAATAGAGGGTCCTTGGGACAAGGTTATGGAAGTGGTGAAAGAGGCGACATTTGTACTTGCAAATGAAGGCATTCGCACCAATGTAATACTTAGGGCAGATGTTCGACCGGGGCGCACAAACACCATTAATTCAAAAGTTGAAAAGATAGAAAGTCTTTTGAGCAAAATGTGAGCAAGATAGGGCAAGACTAATAGAGCGTGTTTGAATTAATCGCAAGTTAATTCAAACACGCTCTATTTTAAAGAATGAAGTATTAGCCGGGATTGTGGGGTTTCTCTATTCGTCTAATTTTAGAACAGCCATAAACGCATCCTGAGGAACTTCAACAGAACCTAAGCTACGCATGCGTTTTTTTCCTTCTTTCTGCTTTTCGAGCAGTTTCTTCTTCCGCGTAATGTCGCCGCCATAGCATTTAGCGAGAACATCTTTGCGCATAGCCCTTATTGTTTCTCTTGCAATGACCTTTCCGCCAATGGCGGCTTGCACAGGTACTTCAAACAACTGGCGCGGAATATTGTCTTTTAGCTTTTCTGCGATTTTTCTGCCGCGTTCATATGCTTTGTCTCTGTGGACTATGAAAGAAAGTGCATCTACTATATCGCCTTTTAGCAAAATGTCCAATCTAACCAGATTTGATGGACGGTATCCTAAGAAGTCATAGTCAAGAGATGCATAGCCACGGCTGCGGGATTTGAGCGCATCAAAAAAGTCGTAAATTACTTCATTGAGGGGCAAATCATATCTGAGCTCAACACGTGTTGAATCTAGGTAGACCATTTCCTTGTATTCGCCGCGCCTATCTTGGCACAGATCCATAATGCCGCCAACATATTCAGGTGGGCAAATTATAGAGGCACTTATAAACGGTTCTTCTGCAAGTTCAATAATTGCGGGGTCGGGGTAGTTTAGCGGGTTATCAACGAAAATCACCTGACCGTCAGATTTTGTTATGCGATAGATGACGCTTGGTGCGGTCATTATTAAGTCCAGATTATATTCACGCTCTAAACGCTCTCCGATTATCTCCAGATGTAAAAGGCCCAAAAATCCACAGCGGAAGCCAAATCCAAGTGCCGCAGAGGATTCCGGTTCGTAGGTAAGTGCTGCGTCATTGAGCTTTAACTTTTCAAGGGCATCACGCAAATCAGGGTATTTTGCCCCATCTGAAGTGTATAGTCCTGAGAAAACCATAGACTGAACTTTTTTGTAGCCAGGCAGGGGTTCCTGCGCAGGTTTGACTGCATCAGTAACTGTGTCACCTACGGTTGTATCTGCGACATTTTTTATACTGGCAGTTAAGTATCCTACATCACCGGCTGACAGCAAATCACATGGTTCCATGCCAACAGGCCGCATATGGCCTATTTCAACAACTTTATAAACAGCTCCAGTGGCCATCATTTTTATTTCCATGTCACGTTTAATCTGACCGTCGATGACTCTGAAATACACGATAACCCCCTTGTAGGCATCATATTGACTGTCAAATATCAAAGCTCTAAGGGATGCTTTAGGATCGCCCTTAGGTGCAGGTATATCGGAAACGATTCTCTCAAGCACATCCTCAATACCAATGCCGCGTTTTGCCGAAATCTCCGGTGCATCCTCCGCTGGAATGCCGATTATGTCTTCGACTTCTTTTTTTACACGCGCAGGGTCTGCAGCAGGGAGGTCGATTTTATTTATTACAGGCAGTATCTCAAGATTATGATCTAGCGCAAGATATGTATTGGCAAGTGTTTGCGCCTCTACACCCTGTGCGGCATCCACAACCAATATCGCACCTTCGCATGCGGCCAGTGAGCGAGAGACCTCATAGTTAAAATCCACATGTCCCGGTGTGTCAATAAGGTTTAGTGCATATTCCTGACCGTCGCGAGCCCTATATGTAAGACCGACTGCACGAGCTTTTATTGTTATTCCACGCTCACGCTCTAAGTCCATATTGTCCAGCACTTGCTCTTCCATATCTCTTGCATCAATTGCACCGCATCTTTCAAGCAAGCGATCTGCAAGTGTTGATTTGCCGTGGTCAATATGTGCAATTATGGAAAAATTTCTAATGTTGTCTTGCATTTATTTCAATTCCCTTCACGGTGCATGCGAATAATTACTTTTGCGCAGGACTCTCGCAGCGCCGCTTCCCATCGTCCAAGTTTAGCCTAAGTTGCGTAATCAAATCAGCCTCTGCTGTATTGAGCTGTTCAAGTGTGTTTAGTGCATCTTCAACCGACTGCATGAGTTTCACGGCAGACTCATCGCATCTTGAGTCTGTGCGCCCAAGAATATAGTCAGCCGGAACGTCATAATAGTTACATGCCTTGATAACAAATTCAAGTTTTGGCTCACGTGCATCATTTTCATAGTGCGACAGCAAGGCTTGGGATACACCCAAGTCTGCCGCCGCACGCCGTTGACTCAATCCTTTTTCACGCCGCAAGCTGCTCAATACTTCTGAAAAAGCAGATTTCATTGCTCGTCTCTTTTCTATTTGCGATAGTATTCACTATTTACAGATTAGTGTAGTATACAATTATTCCGCACACATGTCCAGAATAACTTGAGCAAACATTTTGGCACTTACAACCAGTTGCTCAACTGTCATGAATTCATTTGCTCCATGTGCATTATATCTGATCCCGGGGAATCCACAGCCAAATACAACGCCGCCAGGAATATCATGCACATATGTTTGCCCACCTGTAGTCAGACATTTAGGCTCATTTCCTGTATACTCTTCGTAAATACTTAGAAGAGCCTGAACAAAAGGAGCGTTACCAGGTGTGTGGTGAGCCCCGGAGATGGAAGATTCGGTAATAGCTATGCCCTCTTTCTCCATTGCTGCTGTTGTTATAGCTGTTATATCAACCTTATCAGCACAAATAGGTGTGCGACTATCAAAGTTTGCTGTAAACTCACATTCACCAAAACTCAAAACTCCAAAATTCACAGTCAATTCACCGCTTGCCTCATCGCTCATTTGTATCCCAAGTGCACAGCCATTATAATCACTATGAGAGAACAAGCGATTTAGCGCCTTAATATAATCTAGACTTTTACTTTTAGCAAAGGGCATATTCGCCAGCATTTCAATCAGAGCTGTTTGAGCATTATTACCTAATTGTGGTGTGGACGCATGAGTAGCTGTGCCCAAAGCTGTCAGGGTAAGCGTTTTTCCATCCTGCGCTACTGTTATATCGGCTCCGGTTTTTTCGGAATACTCACGGCAGAACGACTCTACATCACCAACTGCAAAGCCCTCTATTACCGCCTGCGCACGGTGAGGCACTATGTTCATTGTTGTACCTCCTGTAATGGAGATAACTCTTGGAAGTGCGGTGTCTTTTTCCCATGACGCTCCAAAAAATGGTGCAAACCTGCCTTTTTCGGTATTTACAACGGGAAATTCTGCATCAGGAGAAAATACATTAGGAGGTGGCGTATTTTTACTTAGATACTGTGTTACATCTTCAAATCCAGTTTCTTCTGCCGAGCCGAGAATTATTCTTACGCCGCTTTTAAGCTGTGGGCATATTTCACGTGCACAGTACATTGCGTACATAGAAGCAATTGCAGGCCCTTTATTGTCAATAACTCCACGTCCTAGGATTTTTCCGTCCTTTACAGTCATTGTAAATGGGTCAGTGTCCCATCCCTCACCTGCATCAACTATATCAAGGTGAGCCAGGATACCTAAAAGTGCGGGAGTTGGGCCAAGGTCGGCGGTTATCATGATGTCTTCGAAATTTTCCACCGTAAAGCCTTGTTTTTCAAGCAAAGAAGCAGCAACATCAAGAACTTCTCGTGAAGCTATGCCACAGGGGGCCCCTTCTTGTGCGGGACCTTTAACGCTGTTAATTGCAATGAGTTTTGCAAGGTCTTCAAGCATTGCGTCTGTGTGAGTTTCAAAAAAGGCATCAATTTTTTTGCGGACATCTGCTCTGTTTAATTGCATAATATAAATTCCTCCTATGTGCTGTGACTTAATAATATTTGCTTGAAGAAGGATTTGCAAACTTCTTCAAATTCTTCTGATGTACTATACTCGTTTTCAAGCAAACAGTCAGAGTGCTCGATATAAAAATTATCGGACTTTTGAGCGTCTATTCTCATTTCCGCCTTCTTGCGTGTTATGTTGTCTCTGGCCATAATGCGGGATATCCTTATTTCTCTGGGAGCAGAGATTGCGGTAGTTATATTGCATCTGTTGTTCAATCCACTCTCAATGAGTGCTATTGCGTCTATGGCTGCGAGTGTTCCCCCTTTTTTCTCCCAGTTAGAAATTTGGCGACTTATTTCGGCATCAATATATTTATGTGTAATTGCATTTAAGTTTTCAAGGGCTTTCGGGTCACTGAAAACTATCTCTCCCAAGCGCTTGCGATCTATTATGCCATCTTTTAAAACTGCGCTAAATTCGGCTTCCAGTTCTGATTTTAGCTTATTGTCTTCGGCCAGCAAGCTGTGGTAAACTTCGTCACAATCAATTATGTGTGCATCAAGATGTTTTAATGCCTTGAGTGCAGAGGTTTTTCCGGCACCTGTTGCTCCGGTAATGCCAATTATAAACATTAGTACTAGGCTTCCGAAGCTTTAAGTTTCTCTGCTTGGTCTGCCATAACCAATGCGTCAATAACCTCATCTAACGCACCATTCATTATCTGTTCAAGCTTATACAAGGTTAGACCGATTCTGTGGTCGGTGACACGACCTTGGGGATAATTGTATGTGCGAATGCGCTCTGAACGATCACCTGTTCCGACCTGACTTTTTCTCTCCGCAGCCAGTTCTGCCGCTTGTTTGCGTTGCTCTTCTTCATACAAACGTGAAACGAGAATCTTCATTGCCCTGTCCTTGTTTTTGTGCTGACTTCGCTCATCTTGACATTCAACAACAGTACCTGTGGGAAGGTGTGTGATGCGTATTGCTGATTCGGTTTTGTTAACATGCTGACCTCCCGCACCGCTGGCACGGAATGTGTCTATTTGCAAATCCGATGGATTTATTTCAAAGTCAACCTCTTCCATCTCCGGCAAAACTGCAACAGTAACAGTACTTGTATGAATACGCCCGGAAGCTTCGGTTTCAGGAACACGTTGCACACGATGGACACCGCTTTCAAATTTGAAACGTGAATATGCGCCGCTACCTTCAATCATAAAGCTGACTTCTTTTATGCCGCCGATTTCTGTGTCGTTAAGGTTTGCGATTTCAGACTTCCAACGTTTGGATTCTGCATACATTGTGTACATACGAAACAGGCTGTTGGCAAACAATGCAGCCTCGTCACCACCGGCACCGCCGCGGATTTCGATAATGACATTTTTGTTGTCATTTGGGTCACGGGGGAGTAGGAGGACACGCAGTTCTTCATCTATTTGCTCCATGCTTTCTTTAGCGCTGTCGTATTCCTCTTGAGCCATTTCCTTAAATTCAGGGTCGCCCATGAGTTCAAGGGCACCTTCCATATCTACTTTCGCCTTTTCGTAGCGGCGAAAAGCCTCTACGACAGGCTGGATTTCTTTTTGTTCGCGAGCAAGCTTTGCATAGAGCGATGGGTCGGTGTATACCTCGGACTCCTGCATTCTCTGTTCAAGTGTTGTATATTTTTCTTCAATTGCTTTTAGCTTTTCAAGCATACTTATTACCTCTAAATGAAATTATATCGTAGGCACTCAGGCCATTAAGATACCTTTAACTGAACCATTCTATCACAGTTACCAATGTGCGGTCAATTCACATTGTGCAATTCGGGTCAATGAGAATATTTTGACTCGAATGTATACATAAAATCATTCCTAATTTAGTCGGTTAGGACTATAGACACACCACAAGCCGCATGATTAAATTTAATTATAGTTTTAACACTATGTCCACGCCTTTGCCAATCAAACGTTTGTTTGGTTAAGGTTGTTTTAACATCATTTAAACTTATTTCAAAACAAATTTTAAAAGAGCCGAGGAAGCAAGTTTCATAATTTGAGGTGGGATACAAATTTTAAGAACTCCGAATGGCGATGGATACTGCCTTGATAAGCTTTGACTGCAAAGGATGTGATGGGATATGCATAAAAGTAATGTAAATAACACTTCACATGTGTATAAAATAAAAGGGGATTGTGACCTAACTATAGGAAATATCGATTTTGACGGAAGTGTGCACATTTCAGGTGGGGTTAGCGCCGGGCGTACGATAAAAGCTACAGGTAGTATTGTTATAGCAGGCGTTGCAGAGGCGGCAACACTTATTGCAGGCGGAGATGTTGAAATGAAAAGCGGTATGCAGGGTGCCGGTAAAGGAAAAATTAGAGCAGGAGGGTCTGTTACTGCGCTGTATATCGAGCGAGGTCACGTTGTTGCTGACGGATCGATAACACTTGATGCGAGTATTCACAGCGTCCTTGAAGCAGAAACGAACATAATCGCCAAGGGAAGGCGAGGTGCTATTATAGGCGGGAAAGCTTTTGCTGCCGGATATATAGCGGCGAATTATTTAGGTGCCGTATCAAACACAAAAACTGAAATTGCGGTAGGACTTATGAAGAACAGACGTGATCGCATTAAGGATTTGGAAAAAGACATCGAAACTATAAGTGATGAATTAATCAAACTAAATCAGCTCAAAACATATCTTGAAAAAGCAAAAGAAAAAATAAAACCTGAGCGATGGCATAAACTACATGAGTTTGGTGAGCAAACTAAGTGGTCATGTATGGAAAATTTGGAAGATTGCAAAGCCGAATGCGAAAAGTTAAAGTATGAGTTGGACAAAACGGCCGATAGCAAAGTACATGTGCGAAGTGCAGCCTTTGCGGGATCACATATTTCAATTGGTTTGGCGACATACAAAATCAGTAATGAAATATCATTTACGACATTTAAGTACAGAAATGGTAAAATTGCATTTTTTCCATATGAATTGCACCCATAATCGGGCAAAACAAATACCCAATTCGGTTAGCGAATTGGGCATATCGCAAAGTGAGACGAGGGCTTGTGCTTACGGAAAATTGACGATAGCCTCTATAACCTACTGGTCTTTATAGCTTTCTTCAATGACTTTGAATGTTTCTGCAACGTAAGGAAGCAGGTCGATGATGTCGGGATCAAACTGTGTGCCGCTGCCTTCTGAAACGATACCAAGGGATACATCGTGCGGATAGGCAGCCTTGTAGCACCTGGGATTTGCAAGTGCATCATAGACGTCTACAACAGAAAGAATTCTTGCAGCAAGAGGGATATCTTCGCCATTTAACCCATTTGGATAACCCAGACCATCCCATCTCTCGTGGTGGCAGAGGCAAATGTCCTTGGCATATTTTAAATACATGTCATTATCCGGAAGGGTTGCAGAAATGCTGTCGATAATATCACTTCCGATGCCCGTGTGTGACTTAATGATATCAAACTCTTCTGGTGAAAGTTTTCCGGGCTTTAGAAGAATACTATCGGTGATGCCTATTTTGCCGATATCATGCAGTGCAGACGCTTTTACGAGCGAGAGCACGTTTTGTGCAAGCAATGCTGATCGAAATTTCTCTATTTCGAGCATTTTGGTGATTAAGACCTCGGTTAGCAAAGTCGTTCTGCGGATGTGGGCACCTGATTCAAGATTTCTATATTCGATTATAGTAGCAAGAATTTCAAGAGTCTGTTCATAGGTCCGCGTGACTTCAGCGGCCTTTTTGGCCACAAGCTGTTCAAGCCTGTAGCGATATCTTGCCAGATTAACATGATTATCCACACGCGCTCTGACAACATCGTGATTAAAAGGCTTTGTGATATAGTCAGCGGCCCCTGACTTCAAGCCGAGAGATTCAGATTCATCAGAGTCAGCCGCAGTTATAAAGAGCACGGGGATATGCTTAGTAGAGTTTGATTTTCTCATTCTTTTAAGAACCTCAAACCCATCTATGTCCGGCATCATAATATCAAGAAGGACAACAGTGGGTGACAAATCTTCTTCGAAAAGAAGCTTACATGCCTCGGCTCCGTTGCCAGCCTCAACTATGTCGTAATCATCTTGAAGCATTTCTGCCAGAATAATTCGGTTGATTTCAATATCATCAACTATAAGGATGACATCACGAGCTTCTTGCCTCATTGTGTGCTCCTTCTAAATTTATTAAGTCGCGATATTTTCTGAAATAACCTGCATGGTAGTATTATAGACATCTCTTAATTCGTCAAGTTTAGCGGTGTAGTCCGTGCCTTCTTTTAAAGAAAGTTCAAGCTCTGCTGAAGTGAATCTGAGTTTTAGAAGAGAGAGATTAGCAGCAACACCCTTGATGGTATGAGCCATTCGTGTAGCTTCTTCTTCATTTCCGGATTTTAATAGATTTTCAAGCTCTTCAAACTGATTGCCATCAGCAAAGCGTCCAAGCAATCTTTGGTAGAGCGCCATATTACCGCCAACGCGCTTTAAGGCATCATCAACGTCAATATATTCCTTTGTCTCTATACTCATGTAAATCACTCCCTTACCCAAATTTTACCACTTTTTAGTGCTGAAAGCAACAACGGAATTGATGTAGTATGTGTCAAGCAAACGTTGGGAAATCGGAAAAGGCTTGCAAGCCACTGATGGGCTGCAAACGTCTGCCTACCTTGAGACCGTTATCGCAGACACCCTTGCAAATAGATACAATACAGAGCAAGCCGCCGAAAAGGTCTATAGCCACTACACTGCGATAGACCCAGACAGTGCAGAGTATAAACACAAGGAAGCCGACATCGTAGCTGCACGGATTACAGTTTGTTTAGAGAGGGAAGATTTCAAGCTATCCCCAATTTCCTTGTAGGGTCATGCCAAAACGTCATTCATGTCATACAACCCAGCCTTTTGGACAGTTGACATAAATCTTGCAGCTTTGATTGCGCCTGCTGCAAAGACTTCTCTTGAAGTAGCACTGTGTTTGAGTTCAATTATCTCATGGGGTCCTGCGAAAATGACTGTATGCTCGCCAACAATGGTTCCGCCTCGCACAGTTGAAATGCCGATTTCGTGTGCTTGGCGTGGCTCACGGCGTACAGACCTGTCGTATACATATTCGGGGTTATAGGGAAGCGCTGATGCGGCGGTATTTGCAAGCATCAAAGCGGTTCCGCTGGGTGCGTCCAGTTTTCGTTTGTGATGTTGTTCGATTATCTCAATATCAAACTGCTGACCAAGCACAGAGCAGGCTCTGCGAACAAGGTCAGCTAATAAATTTATACCTAGTGACATATTGCCTGAACGAAACAAAGGAAGCTTTTTAGAAGCTTTTTCTATTGAGGAGATTTGTTCAGGTGTGTAACCCGTTGCACAAAGCACTAGGGGTATACAACGGTTTTCGGCAAATCGGAGTAAACTTTCGAGTGTCGATGCTGTTGAGAAGTCAATCAACACGTCGGCATCTTTGGTGGAGTCTTTGGGGCTAGCAAACACAGGAAAGTCTCCTTTCTGACCTCCGACGATATCAAATCCTGCAACAATAGAAATATCAGGTTCATCAGCTGCAGCCGCTAAAACAGCCTTTCCCATAAATCCATTGCATCCTGAAACAATTAGTTTTAACATGAAAAGCTCCTCTGACCCAGTATCTATAAAAGACCAACGTTTTGCAAAGAGACCCTTAACTTTTCATGATTTTCTGCGGAAAGTTCGCAGAGGGGCATTCTGGGCTGGCCTACATCTAATCCCATCATATTAAGTGCTTCTTTTACAGGCATGGGGTTTACATCAATAAAGAGTTTGTCGATAAGATCTAGATATTTAAGCTGTATCGCGGCGGCTTTCTTAAAGTCTCCTGATAAGCAGTAGTCTAGCATTTCAACGACAACCGCGGGAACAACATTGGATAAAACGGAGATCACACCCTTGCCACCTACGGACATAAGGGGCACAACATCTTCATCATTACCACTCCATATAAAAAAGCTATCACCGCAAGACGCGAGAGTGGAGGTTATTAATGCAAAGCTTCCGGAAGCTTCTTTTACGCCATTTATATTTGGATGTTTTGAAAGCTCAACATATGTTTCTGTAGTAAAAGACATGCCTGTACGACTTGGCACATTATATAGGATTATAGGAATGTTAATCCTATCAGCGACAAAGCTAAAGTGTTTGATAAGACCGAACTGTGAGGTTTTGTTATAATATGGTGTAACCATGAGCACAGCGTCTACACCGGACTTTTCAGCTTCCTTTGACAGGTAGAGAGCATCGCGTGTGTCATTGCTTCCGGTTGCGGCGATTACTTTTGTACGGCTGTTAACATGTTTTACGCAAAAATCAACGGTTGCGATGTGTTCTTCGAGAGACTGTGTTGAGCGTTCGCCTGTGGTGCCGCAGACAGTTATAGCAGCTATTCCATTTGCGATTTGTAAATCAATTAGCTCAGCAAACTTCTTGAAATCGACCTTGCCATCACGAAATGGAGTAACAATTGCTGTAGATGCGCCTAAAAATACAGGAGTTTTCATTTAAGTAACCATTCCTTTCGCCTATATAGTTAAGTTCCTTCTTGTGCTCTTATATATATCCTTGTTCACACAATAATTCTGCGAGAAGCACCGCGCCTCCAGCGGCTCCGCGCAGAGTGTTGTGGCTGAGTCCAATGAAGCGGTAGTCATACTGTGTGTCGGGGCGAAGACGTCCTAGTGAGATAGCCATTCCATTTTCAAGCATACGGTCAACGCCCGTTTGAGGACGGTTTTCTTCTTCGAAATAATTAAGAAATTGCTTAGGTGCAGAGGGTAAAGACAGCCTTTGAGGAAGCCCCTTGTATTCGCGCCATATGTGTAGAATCTCATCAATTGCGGGTTTTTCCCTAAAAGCCATAAACACGGCGGCCATGTGCCCATCTGATGCAGGAACACGAACGCATTGTGAAGTGATTTGGAGTGATACCGCCGGGACGATAGCACCGCCGATTATTTTCCCCCAAATTTTCAAAGGCTCTTGTTCGGATTTTTCCTCCTCGCCTCCTATGTAAGGTATGACATTATCGACCATTTCCGGCCAAGTCTCAAAGGTTTTTCCTGCGCCTGAAATCGCCTGATATGTACAAACAAGGGCATGCGTCAGCCCAAATGTATCTTTTATGGGGTGAAGAGCAGGAACATAGCTTTGAATGGAGCAATTGGATTTTACAGCTACGAATCCACGCTTTGTTTCCAGTCGTTTTCTCTGGCTTTTGATGATTTCGATATGTTCTGGATTAACTTCAGGTATAACCATCGGAACATCAGGTGTCCAGCGGTGTGCGCTGTTGTTTGAAACAACAGGACATTCAGCTTTGGCGTAGGCGTTTTCAAGAGCTTTTATCTCGTCTTTTTTCATATCAACAGCAGAAAAAACAAAATCAACGGTGTCCACTATTTTGGAAATGTCGGCATCGGCGGTCAACACGGTCAAGTTTTTTGCGGCCTCGGGAATTGTAGAAGGAATTTGCCAGCGTCCCTTTACAGCTTCCTCATAGCTTTTCCCGGCAGAGCGGCTGCTGGAGGCTACAGTGGTGAGCTTGAACCAAGGGTGATTTTCCATTAAGGAGACAAATCTTTGCCCAACTATTCCGGTTGCACCTATCACACCAACTTTGTATTTTCTCATCGCAGTGACCCTCCGAAATATCGTCTTAAACTAAATAAAAGCAAAAAAATCATCAGCAGGACTAGTCAGCCGGCTGATTTTGTAATATAATGTAGTGCAGTGTCACCACTGAGCAACAAAAATATACTATCAAAAGCAGACGGCGCTCCACCTTTAGGAAACGGTCGCCGAGTTATTGACTCGGAAATTAGAGCGCTACATCCGATGTTGCACAAACCATCAGGCGGACAGTCCTTTCACAGGTGGGTGAAAGGATACATCAAAACCCTGCTGCAGTTGCTTATAACTGCATTAATTTGGTCATCACGATATCATAAATGTACGTGAATGTCAACGAGAAGGAGATGTTTCATGAGTTTTGCAAGTAAGCCTAGAAGGCTGATTGCTATTGCAATTGCATTATGCATTTTCGCACCGATAACGCTGACGATGTCAAGCGCGAACTTCACACCACAATTTACAACACTTCGAATAGGCCTTTTTTCTGGACAGACAGCTCTGCCATCTGCAAATCTGCAGAATGCTGAGGGATTTGGAAGGGGCTTTGATTTCGGATTTTTTGATAACAACAGGGATTTTGTGCCAATAGGTGCATGGACAAATGAAAACAGAATCACTGTGGCAATTGACCGCAATATGGTCTGGCACCCTAATGCCGCTGAAGGGCGTGGCGAGTTTAGAGAGGGCACACAAGGAAGTGTTGTTTTGGGCGCCTTTCATGTAATGCTAAATCCTGGTTTTAGTACATTCGAAGAGGCTCGTGTTGAAGCTTCACGACATCCGGGGGCTTTTGTCAGATATCAAGCAGATCGCCAAAACCAGTTTTTTGTAATGATTGGGCAGCACACAACAAGAGCAGCAGCAGAAACGGCGCTGGCAAATCTTGGTATAAGTGGAGCCGAGGTTTGTTCGGGAACAAGCAACACAATGAAGGTTGTCAGAACGGGAACAAATCACATTATATTTGAATTTGATGCAGGGACAACTGCTTTTGGTGTTATGCCAAGACCAATTGGCAATGAAAATCCGGAAACATGGTTTAGGGGTTTTAGATATCACGGAGGATTTGCCTATTCCAGACGTGATGGCGGATTTTTGACTGTCATAAATATGGTCGATATTGAAGACTATGTAAAGGGTATTTTGCCATATGAGATGAGCAACACTTGGCCGATAGAGGCGCTGAAGGCGCAGGCACTCACAGCCAGAACATTTGCGATTCGCTCCATTGGCAGACATGCATCAGAAGGATTTGACTTATGTGTTGAGGTTCACTGTCAGGTATACAGAGGCAGGGGTCTGGCAAATGACAGAACAGACAGGGCGGTCACTGAGACAAGAGGTATGTTTGTCACGTTTGAGGGCAGACCTGCAGAGACGGTATATGCTTCATCAAATGGCGGGTCATCGGAGAGTTCTGAGAACGTCTGGATGGAAGCAAGACCATATCTGAGAGGGATAATCGACCCGTGGGAAGCTGATGTTGCAAGGAGAATTCCAGGATATAACTGGTCTGTAAGTCACACTCCCGCACAGCTCACGGCACGTATTCGTGATAGGTTTCCTGCATCAAATCTCGGAACTATCACAGCAGTGAGAGTAACTGAGAGATCACCAAGCGGAAATGTTATAGGGGTTACGCTTTCGGATGCAAATGGCAGAACTTTCACTCTATCAGGCAGAAGGCAGATAAATCTTGGTCTGGGAACGCCCACACTTCGCTTTGATATTGTTGGCGGTGCGACTTGGTCACCTGGAGGAGTTTTTGTAAATCAGCCTGCACAGTCGGTGGGGCAAGGTGGACAGATTTCTATAATTGGTGGGGCCGGCGATGTCACAACGGTACCGTCTGCGGGTGTTCATGCTATTACAGGTACAGGTGATGTGGTTATTGCAGGCGGCGGTGCGACAGGAGGTACAGGTGGCGGTACAGGCCTTGTTGATGGTAGATTTACTTTCAACGGTGCCGGAAGTGGTCACCAGGTTGGCATGAGTCAGTGGGGAGCATTTTCCATGGCGCACTACCACAACCTGACTTTCAGAGATATTATACATTTTTATTTCACAGATGTAGAGATAACGGAGACGTATCCTCGTTAAGTAAATGATATTTAAGGGAATTTTATATAATGCAAAGAAGCGATTTTTATTTTGAGCTTCCCGAGGAGCTTATTGCACAGACACCTATTGAGTATCGCGAACAATCTAGGTTGCTTTGTATGGACAGAGATACAGGGGAGCTTGCACACCATCATTTTTATGAACTTCCAAAACTTTTGCGCAAAGGTGACTGCCTTGTATTAAATGATTCGAGAGTTATACCTGCAAGGCTTCTCGGGACAAAGGACACAGGCGGTGCTGTGGAAATAGTTTTACTACGAGAAATGGAAGGGAGAAGCCCACAGACTCCACCACCATCTGTACCTGAAATTAAGCCCGTAGGGATGGCAAACTCCCGACAGCAAGCTACAACTTGGGAATGTCTTGTGCGGCCGGGACGCAAAATCAAAACAGGTACAAAACTAATTTTTGGTGCTGGTGAATTAACCGCCCTTGTTACAAATGAGACGCAGGGTGGAAACAGACTTATCGAGTTTTATTTTGAGGGGATATTCATGGAAGTTCTGGAGCGTCTGGGCACAATGCCATTACCGCCGTATATCCATGAGCAACTGCAAGATAGTGAACGCTATCAGACTGTTTATTCAAAAGTCAGCGGCTCGGCGGCGGCACCAACAGCAGGACTGCATTTTACAAATGAACTTTTAGAGGAAATCGCGGCAGCTGGGGTGGAGATACGGTATATCACTTTGCATGTAGGGCTGGGCACATTTCGTCCTGTTAAAGTACAAGACATTGAAGAGCACCATATGCATGCTGAATATTTTATTATACCTGAAGACACCGCAGAAACGGTAAACCGTGTCAGACGGAATGGTGGGCGTGTCGTAGCAGTTGGAACAACGTCATGTCGTGCACTTGAATCTTGTGCTGACGATGATGGTATTATCACGTCGTTTTCAGGTTTTACAGAGATTTTCATTTATCCCGGGTATAAATACAAGGGTATAGATGGGCTGATTACAAACTTCCACTTGCCTGAGAGTACACTTATTATGCTAGTGTCAGCATTTTGCGGCCGGGAAAACACGCTAAATGCGTACAAAGTAGCTATTGAAAATCGGTACAGATTTTTTTCGTTTGGGGATGCGAATCTCATAATACCACGGTTAATCTAGTTTTCAGTGAGATTATAATGGAGATCTGTCTGGAGTGCGAACGATTGTCATTACCACGAAATATCCTGCGTTTTACGCAGATATAAATATTTTAAGGAGATTCGAGAAAATGGAGCAATACACAGGATTAAAAACAAGGCAAGAAATCAAAGAATTGGCGAAAGATGCGTTTAAGGCGCAACTAGGAACTAGCAGACTACTAGTGTTAGTTGTAATATTGCTAGCTACGGCTTCTGCACTATTAGACAGATTTGTTTATAACGTAACAGGTGGCATGGGAGTTCTGTATTGGGTTGTATACACAGCGGGAATGCTGCTGCTTTTAGTTTTCAGTGTAAATTTTTATGGTGAGCAGATTAAAATCTGGAATCGGCAAGAGGCCAGAGTTGGTGCACTGTTTTCAGAGCTTTCGGTAAACTTCTTTAGGAAAATGGGCGGTATGCTATGGACATCACTATGGCTTACACTGTGGTCTTTACTTTTTGTTATACCTGGCATTGTCAAAGCATTTGCATACTATTTTACACCAAATATTTTGGCTGACTGCCCTAATATTACCGCAAGGCAAGCGCTTAAAGTTTCGATGAAAATAACAAAAGGTTATAAAGGAGAAGTCTTTATTTTTGCACTGAGCTGGATTGGTTGGATGTTACTTTCCGCACTTACCCTTGGTATATTGTATATTTTATACGTCGGTCCGTATTGGAGTGCTGCCGATGCGGGGCTATATATTGAACTGCGTGATAAGGCTCTAAATGACGGCAAGATCACTCGTGAAGATTTGGGCTGGGATAGTCAAAATACATTCACGCCACAGGATGTCCAGTATTAGAAACTAATGGGATGTTATAAAAACTTACGGATGGCCAGGCCATCCGTAAATTTTGTAACAGCCTTTTTGTTTAGTCTTCTTGTGTTTTTTTAAAAGGCTACTGTTTTGTTGTTTCACTTTATAATACCATGTCTAAAGCTTCGCCAATGGGGGTGCGGATAATTAGATTGGCGTGATTATCATATGAGGTTTCAGACTTATTTATGAGTACGAGCATGTTGCCGCGATAATATTGAATCATTCCTGCCGCGGGGTAGACATTTAGCGAAGTGCCGCCAACTATTAGGGTGTCAGATTCCGTTATCGCGCGGATTGCGCGGTCAATGATATCATTGTCAAGTGATTCTTCAAACAGCACAACATCAGGCCTTATAATCCCACCGCATATACAATGCGGGATATCTTCAGACTCGAAGAGGGCTTCAATGCCATACTTTTTACTGCAAGTTAGACAATAATACCGATTGCATGAACCGTGTAATTCAAGAACATTTTTGCTACCGGCCTTGTGATGCAGACCATCTATGTTTTGCGTTACAACGGCCTTTAATTTACCACGACGTTCAAGTTCTGCAAGCGCCAAGTGAGCCTTGTTAGGCATTGCTTTTGGGTGTAGCAACTTATCTCTGTAAAATTTATAAAAATCGCTTGGATGCTGCTTGAAGAATGTGTGAGATAAAATAGTTTCAGGCGGATAGGCATACTTCATGTTGTATATCCCATCCTCACTGCGGAAATCAGGTATTCCGCTCTCTGTGGACACGCCTGCCCCACCGAAAAATACGATATTGTTGCAATGGTATATCGCTTCTTTTAGCGTCATGTTATCCTCGGTCAAATCTGATCACTCCCCAAAAATTTGTTAAGCCCTTATAATACAGTGTGTAGTACAGTTTTGCAACTGTTTGCTGGCACTTATGATAGTCAGATTTTAGGGGTTTTTACTACAATAACATAAAAAATTTTGACTTCAATCGAATTGTGCAATTTTCACTAAAAAAACTTTGAATTTCTTGTAATGTAGTATAATTTGTATAAAAATGTTTACATAAGCTCGTGCTCGATGTATAATGCAGTTCTGTTTGAGGCATCTGTTTTGCCACAAACGAAGTGGTACAAGGATGCTTTCAGGATAAGTGTACGTGGACGTAGCCTGACTGGTATGAGACTTGGCGTATAGTTCCAAGTGTTGTGTTATTAGAAAGGATGGTGATAGTCAAAAACACTTTGCATTGTACCATTGTAGACGAATTTAAGTAAAGAAAATGAGAAAAAATTTAAAAGGAGTTGCATATGAAAAAAAGAAACATAAAAAGAGTAATATCTGTTGCACTGACCGTGTTTATGCTGTTTGGAATGCTTCAGCTTGGCGCGTTTGCGGATCATAATATTGAAGTATATGACAATTTGGATTTTTCGTATGAGGAAAACACAGCAGAGCCTTTAAATTCAATGATGGCTATGCGCCCTGGTATGGTAACTGCTGTGCCTTCGTTGCCCGGCTCGGTAGTAAATAATAGCGCAATGACTATTATAGCAACCACGAGTTTGTCTGAAGTCAGATTTGAGTTTGAGATGTGGCAACCTGGAACAACACAATCTCACCTGACATGGGAGGCGTTTCTTGACCAACAGCTCTCGGCTCCGGCAAATGTAACAGGTGTTGGTGCCGCCGCACGCCTGCAGCTTCAGCCAGGAACTAACGTATTCTGGCTTAGAGTGACATATCATGAAAGTGATATGATTATTGACACAGATGTTTTTGTATATCAGCTCACCATTACCTTTGAAGAGCCAGAGGTTCTTCCGCGAGCTACATTTATGTGGAACTTTATTGGTGCTCCAAACTATGGGATATTTATGACTGTACAAGTTGGTTCGGATGGGATACTTGCCGTACCTGAGACACCGATACGCGAAGGATATACATTCCACAGATGGACGACTGATATTGAAACCCAAAATGCATTCAACTTTAGCGAACCTTTGCTTGACGATATAGTTCTTTTTGCACAGTGGATTATTGATGATCCCGGGTTTGATTTACCCCCTATCGGTGCAACACCGCAGGAGGTAGCGGAGCATATCGTAGCACAAATGACCTTTGAAGAAAAGATGGCACAAATTATTTTCCCGCGAGGAGCAAATCAGACAACAAATTCAGCTCAGACATTAGCGACCTTGGAAAGAATGAGCTTTGGAGGCAAGGTGCTTTTTGGTGGTGATGTAGGAAACACAAAGGATGAAGTCGTCAGACTTACCTACGAACAGCAGGAAGCAACAGTCAGAGGCTCGCGCTTTAATATTCCAATGCTCATCACTATTGATAATGAAGGTGGCGCTACAATGCGCTATGGCGCAAATATTAATGGCTTTTTAGGTACAGCCGGTCCGAGCAATATGGCGCTTGGTGCGACAAATTGTGCTGATTTGGCGTTTGAAATGGGTCTTGTACTTGGCCGCGAAGTATTTGCTGGTGGTTTTAATACAAACCTAGCTCCAACGGTTGATGTAAACTCAAACCCCGCAAACCCGATAATTGCAGCACGCTCACCGGGTTCATGTCCTGACCTTGTTTCCAGGATTGGCGCGGCTTTGGTAAAGGGAACACAGGCCACATCCGGTGTATTAGCAACCGCAAAGCATTTCCCGGGACATGGAAATACAGCGACAGATACGCATCACCCTGTTTTAACAGTTGTACCGGGCACATTGGAGGAAATGCGTGCTCTTGACTTGCCTCCTTTTAAGGCTGCAATTGATGCCGGAACGGCGATGATTATGACAGCACACGTTGCAACTCCATATGCTGATCTAGCACCGGAAGGTACTCCGCCTCACCCCGTGTTCGGCAGAGCATACATGATGCCAACCGAACGCGACACTCACGCGACACAAGATCTTACAGAACTACCCAGGCTTGCTGCTTTTTCATATCTTTGGAACACTGAAATCATCCGCAATGAGTGGGGATTTGAGGGGCTTGTCACTACAGATGGGCTTGATATGGGTGGGATCACAAGGTTTTACACACCGAGAATTTCAACATATCTAAGCGTAATGGCAGGTGCAGACATTGCGTTGCTTCCTGCTACAGGAAATAACGCAACGCTAAACGGGCCCATATATCCTACTATGATACAAGACTTGAAAGACATGGCAGAGGGAAGAGTGACTGAAGTCAGAAGATTTGTACCGGGTGACACAGTAACCGCACAAAGGGGCTTTGGGACAGGTGAAGTTATCTTTGAAATTAATGCTGACGAATTTATGGCTCGTATTGTAGAATCAGCGACACGCATAATCAAAGTTAAAATTCAGTATGGCATCTACGATCCATGGGCAGGCGAAAACCAACCTGTACTTCGCCGCACTTTGGAAGAAGCGCAACAATTTGCAAGGGACAACATCCGCACGCAGGAACATAGAGAAATTGAGCGAAGAGTTTCTTCTGCGGCAATCTCTTTGCAAGTCAATGAAGTGATTCAAGGACGCCCTGTTTTGCCGCGTGAGCTCAATGACGGAGACACGGTCTTTATTTTGACTTCAAGCCAAGCCGCAGGCAGGGTAGCTACACTTGAAATGGCGGTTCACGATATAGCCAGAAGAGAGGGTATCTCTGTAACAGTCCATGCCTACACTTATGCAGATGGTGTAGATAACTTTACACAAGTGCACAGAGACCACATAGCGGCAGCTGACCATGTACTGATAGGTAGTGTTATAAACAATGCAGCAACGCGCTTGCCTACTAACGCACGTGCTCAGACGGTTATGGCGATTTGGGATTACATTCAAGCTAACGGTTATGCAAACAAGTCGGCACATCTCGCATTGCAGCTTCCATATGAGTTGGGATTTCTTCGCAATGCATCTGCTGTACTGCATACAAATGGCGCGGTAAATAATAATGTAGCCAGTCCGCTTAGAATGGAAGGTCCTGTAAACACCCAAACTGGTCGCCTGGATACTGCAAACACAGGAGATTTTCCTGCTCCGGTGTATCTTTCTATTGTCGAAGCGGTGTTTGGACTTGTAAATCCCACAGGGGTTTCACCTGTTGATGTAAGAGATGAATGGCATGAAGATCCCATAAATAACCTCGTTGTCAGAGTTGGAGAAGGTATGACTTTCGAAGATCCAGCGCCGGTATTTTCCGGAGCAAATCCCGCCGTACTTAGCACAGCTCTTGAGCAGGGTAATGTAATTCTTTCAACAGCAGGGAACCTTGGAATATTCGCACATCATAGTCCATTTGTGATTCCGGCAGACACAACACTCATTGTGGCCACGACACTTAACGTTTCGCGAGATGCAGAGCTGATTGTCGAAGGTACACTTCTTGTGCTTCCCGGCGGCAGAATAAACAACCAAGGTACGAGTACAGGAATAGGGGGCACGATCACAATCGCACCGGGGGGTACAGTGATAAACTATGGTCATGTTGAAAATGTATCAAACTCAGTTGTCGTAAACTATGGTACGATTGTCAACAATGAAAGGTTTGAAATTCGCGCTAACACAAGATTCCACGATTGCGGTGTGGTTTCCGGTGAGGCACAATTAAGAATCCATCGAGATGCCATTACCAGTGATTGTCGCGGAGAATAGTAGACAGAAACAACCAAAAAGACCGAACCCATGCAAAAATCGTATGGGTTCGGTTTTATTGTGCTATGCAAGGTGTGAATTACTGGTTATGTCAGTTTTCTTCCGAATGTAAAGTATATCTCTCATACGCCTTTTGAATCGCTTGTGCTACTATTTCGTGAACATGGCAATCGTCCATGTAGTTAACGCCTTGCTCTGTAGCGCCTCCCGGCGTAGCTACGGCTTTTACAGTGCCTTTAAAACCACCGCGCTCAACTGCATTTTTGAAAGTAAGACCCGCAATTTCGGCGGCAGTTTCGACTGAAAAACCCATATTCTCACCTGCGACTGCAAATGCGTCAATGAGATAAGCGGCGTATCCAAGTCCACAAGCAGAAAAGGCCATGAATTTTTCTACATTTTCAGGTTCAGTTTCAAGTGCGTATCCGAATCTATGGAAAACCTCAGACAGTTCAGGCGGAGCTTTGGTATATCCTATGACACCTTCTAAAAAAGCGATAGCCAGAGAGGGCATAGCCCTCACAAGAGTTAGATCATCACCGATATGCTTATAAATGTTTTCAAATGTTTCCCCTGCCATAAAGCTTACGACGGTTTTGCCTTTGAGCAAAGTTTTGTCAATCTGGTCGGAAATCTCCTCAAACACATAACCCTTTAGTGCGAGAAAAATGAAGTCTGATTTTGTAATTACGAGATTTATGTTGGTCAGAGCGTTGAGATTGAATGGATTATCTTTTGCAAGGGCTAAAGCTTCGGGAGATTTGTCAAATATATAAATCTCCTCCGGTTTAGCACTTTTTGAATTAATTAGTGCATGTGCAAGAGCCTTGCCTAAGTTGCCGAAGCCGATAATAGAAAATTTCATGAAAGTCTCCAAAATTTAAAGATAAAAGGCAGCTCTGAAAGCTTGTAAATATAGCGGGATGTAGCTTTTGAGAGTCAGCCAAAAACAAAACAATGCCCACGGCTCTGCCGTGGGCATTGTCGTAACAGTCGTAGCTATACCGCGCGGACAACTTTACCGCTGCGGAGACAGCGCGTACAAACATGGACATGCCGAGGTGAGCCATCGACTACCGCCGCAACGCGCTTAACATTCGGTTTCCACATGCGGTTACTACGTCTATGTGAGTGAGAAACTTTAATACCAAAAGAAACACCCTTACCGCAATAATCACATTTTGCCATCTGCTGCACCTCCTTGCATACTTCGATTTTTCTTGATGTTTTCCAAAAACTCATATAGAATTTTCAGACAGTGCCCTTTATGATAACAGAATGAAAGCAAAAATGCAAGTATTAATTTCACAAATATTTCGAAAAATAGCCACAATCAGGTTTTATGGCAGTAAAAAAACTTGCAAATATGTTGAAGGTTGTATAAACTGTAACGTGAAAAAAGCGGTAAAGGAGTGGTGGTTTTGGAGCAAGTATATAGCTATAAACTATCTAAGCTCACCGAGGATTTAAAAGCTGAGATAGTATATCAGTCTACGGACTTTGAAGATGTGCTGATTTATACAGGCGATGTACACAGGCCGGGGCTTCAGCTTGCCGATTATTATGACCATTTTGAGCCATCACGTATTCAGCTTATTGGTAAAATGGAGTCGGCATATATGCGAACCAATCCCTGTGATGAGAGGATAAGAAAGTGGGAGACATTAATGAGGCACAAGATTCCCGCTTTGATTTTATGTCATGGAGCAGAAGTGACGCAAGAGCTTATGCATGCGGCAAAGAGCTTTAATATTACAGTTCTTGCTACTGCCGCGCATACTACAGAGATTATGTCGTCTATAATCAGAATTGTAAAAAAAGAAACCGCACCTCGCATCACTCGCCACGGGGTTTTGGTTGAAGTATATGGTATAGGATTATTGCTCGTTGGAGAGAGTGGGGTTGGAAAAAGCGAGACGGCAATAGAGCTTTTGAAAAGAGGACATCGCTTAGTTGCTGATGATGCAGTCGAAATAAAGGCAATTGATGTTGATGTAATTCAAGGTGAAGCGCCGGAGCTTATCCGCCACTACGTCGAATTGCGTGGGCTTGGTGTAATAGATGTCAGAAAAATATTTGGATTGGGAGCTGTAAAGGCATATCAAACGATTCATCTAGTAGTGAAGTTAGAGCATTGGAAAGATAACGCTGTTTATGACAGGCTTGGAGCTGATGAGCACACAACTGATTTTTTGGGTGTAAAAGTTCCATCAATTACAATTCCGGTAAGACCAGGCCGAAATCTTGCAGTTATTTTAGAGGTCGCGGCAATGAATCAACGGCAAAAATTCATGGGATATAATGCCGCGGTTGAGTTTACAAAAATGATTGATAATCATTTTGAAGAAAAGAAAATATAAGCGTGCCAATTATTTTGGATGGGTGAAGATGATGGATAGTATTTCCGCAGCACTTAGTGCAGTGCAAACTTATTTGCCGGAGCTTGAGTGTAGGCAAGATGAACAAATGAAAAATCACACGTCTTTTAAAATCGGCGGCCCTGTGCGGGTAATGTTTTTTCCGAAAAGTGCAGATGAGATAGCAAGTCTGTATAAGCTGCTTTTAGAACATGAGGTTTTGCCATTTATAATGGGCAATGGAACTAATCTGCTTGCAAGTGACGAGCCTATGGATATGGCTATTATAAATATGCTGGGGCTATGCAAAATCCGGCGCACTGGAGAAGTGGAGATTACGGCAGATGCAGGGGTGATGTTGTCAAAGCTTGCACTTTTTGCAAGTGAGCTTGAACTTTCCGGACTTGAATTTGCACATGGGATTCCGGGGAGCTTAGGTGGCGCTGTGAATATGAATGCGGGTGCTTATGGCGGAGAAATGAAGGATGTTGTTATTGCAACAACTGTCATTTGCCCCAAGATGGGATGTTTTGAGATATCGGGTGCAGAACATGATTTTGCATACAGGCATAGCAGATTTTCGGATGGCAAAGAGATTGCACTTTCCACGGTTTTAAGGCTTGTGCATGGAGAAGGGCAGAGCATAAAAGCGAGAATGGACGAGCTTTGCGCTAAGCGGCGCAGTAGTCAACCCTTGGACATGCCAAGTGCGGGGAGCACATTTAAAAGGCCAAAAGATGGGTATGCAGGTACGATGATTGAACAAGCGGGTCTTAAAGGCTACATGTCAGGAGGCGCACAGGTTTCAGAAAAACATGCTGGATTTATCATTAACAAGGGCGGAGCTACCTTTTTAGATATTATGAGAGTTATTGAACACGTCAAGGAAGTTGTATTTAAACAATATGGAGTTAGGTTGGAACTGGAAGTCAAAGTGATATCATAGGTTGTCTTAGGTCTGCTTGTGCGTATGCGTAGCTTGTTGCTGCCTAAAGGCAATTGTGAAATATTGAGGTGAAATATATGGACATAATTGTAGTATCCGGACTTTCTGGAGCGGGAAAAAGTCGTGTGGCGGCAGTTTTAGAGGATATGGATTTTTATTGTGTGGACAACATGCCGCTGAAGATGATGCCAAAATTTGCGGAGCTATGTCTTGCAACACAGGGCAGATATGAAAGAGTTGCACTTGTAACAGATGTTAGGGCGCTTGAAAACATATCTGAACTTTTTGAGACCTTTGATCAGATGCGTGAGATGGGTTGCAGTTTGAGCGTATTATTTGTCGAAGCAGAGGTTGAGACTATTGTCAGGAGATATAAGGAAACCCGTCGCAGACATCCTCTGGATGCTCCTGGAGCTACTCTTGAAGATGCGGTCAAAAAGGAAATTGAAATGCTTGCGCCGATTAGAGAAGTTGCGGTAGAAATAATTGACACGACAGGACTCACTCTAAACAAGCTTCAGCGTCGATTGTATAAACTTTTTGGTGGGCAGGATATAAAATCAATCAGCGTCACAATAAAATCTTTTGGCTTTAAACATGGTCTTCCGATTGAAGCGGATTTATTATTTGATGTTAGATTTTTGCCGAACCCTTTTTACATCCATGACCTAAAACATAAGACAGGGCTGGATAACGCCGTAAAAGACTATGTTTTTGGACTGGAGCAAAGTAATGTGTTTTTTGAAAAACTTTGCGATATACTAGACTTTTTGTTGCCTCACTACATCGAAGAGGGCAAGCGATATCTTGTAATATGCATTGGCTGTACAGGGGGCAAACACAGATCTACGGCGGTAGCAGAGGCACTTATGGAGTATTTAAGTGAGCAAGGTTATCCTGTTGACTGCATCCATAGGGATATAGATAAGGACTCGGTACAGTAGCACATATAGCCAGAAGACATAGTATACAAATGAGATGATATGTGATTTGCAAGTTTATAGGAGTAAACATGGTTGATGAATCAAAAGCGGGGAAAACCAAAGGACCTAATATAGCCTGTATAGGAGGTGGAACGGGTCTTTCCACCTTGCTCAGGGGACTTAAAAAGGTTACACAAAACATTACTGCAATTGTTGCAGTTTCAGATGATGGCGGAGGTTCTGGTGTGCTAAGAGATGAACTTAGAATGCCGCCGCCGGGCGATATAAGAAACTGTATGCAGGCCCTTTCTAATGCAGAACCTACAATAGAGATGCTCATGTCGTACAGATTTGATTGCGGAAGTCTTGCAGGGCAAAGCTTTGGCAACTTATTTCTTGCGGCGATAAATGGTATATCAGAATCCTTTGACAAGGCTGTTATTAGAATGGGTGAAGTATTGTCAATAACAGGACGTGTTTTGCCTGTGACAATAGATGATATACATTTGAGGGCACAATTTGAGGATGGCAGTTCTGTTGTCGGCGAATCGACAATAGCCGAGGCAAAAACAGCGAGCCGGAGCAGAATTAAACGTGTTGAGATAGTTCCTTCACATGCCAAGGCTTTGCCTGCTTGTATTGAAGCAATTGAAGAAGTGGATATGATTGTTTTAGGACCTGGTAGCTTGTACACCAGCATTATTCCAAATCTATTGGTTGAAGGTGTTGCGGAAGCCATTATGAATTCCGATGCGGTAAAACTATACATATGTAATGTGATGACCCAGCCTGGAGAAACAGAAGGCTACTCAGTTTCAGAGCATATATCGGAGCTGTTTAGTCACGCCGGAGGAAGGGTGTTTGATCAATGTCTCATAAACATTGATCCTGCATCGCCTGCTATTTTAGAGCGGTATAAAAAGCTGGGTGCCGAGTCTGTTCAGGAAGATGTGGAGCGTGTGTCGGAGTTGGGGGTTAAGATTATTACGGCTCCGATTGCCGCTAAGCACAATAATTTGGCAAGGCATGATCCTGACAAGCTCGCAAAAGAAGTTTTGAGAATATTCCTTGAAAATGCACCTACAAGGCACTATCAGTAGCTAACAAATAAAGTTGCGTTTAAGCAAGTGTGTTGGCAAGTGCTTTGGAATCTGAGGGGGTGCAGAGTTGTCTTTTTCATTAAGTACAAAAAATGAGCTATGCAGGCTTGAAGCAGAAACAAAATGTTGTGCCGTTGCCGAATGCTACGGTATACTTTTGTTCTGTAATACCTTTACAGCTCGTGAGATAAGAATTATTACAGGAATAAAGGATTTAGGGCACAGGTTTTTAGAAATGTTTGAGATGGCATTTTCTGTGGACTTTGATGTGTTGCCGCAACCGGATAAAAGAGGTAAGCAGGCGTATGTCATAAACGACACAAAAAAGCTAAGCTGCATTTTTGATACTTTTGGAATTTCTCCTGAGAGTTTGCTTGCACACCATGTAAATCTTGGTGTTCTCGAAGAAGATTGCTGTCAAAGAAGCTTTGTCCGCGGAGCTTTTCTTGCAGGGGGCGCGATAACAAATCCTGCAAAAAGCTATCATCTTGAATTGGTGACGGATCACTTCAACGTTAGCAGGGAAACCTATTCGTTGCTCCTTGAAATGGGTTTTTCGCCTAAGGAAACAGCGCGTGGCGGAAACTATATCATATATTTTAAGCAAAGCAGTGCAATTGAAGATTTTTTGACACTTATTGGTGCTCCTATTCATGCAATGGAATTAATGTCAGCTAAAATTGAAAAAGACATGCGAAATTCGGTAAATCGAAAGGTTAACTGCGACACTGCAAATGTGTCTAAGACAGTTGATGCATCGGTTTTGCATATTAAGGCAATAAGGAAAGTTGAAGTAGCGGGAATTCTGGAAGCTCTGCCAGAAAAGCTCAGACAGACAGCTGTTTTGCGAATGGATAATCCTGAGCTTAGTATAAAGGAACTTGCAGATATTTCAGTGCCGCCTGTGACTAAGTCTTGCCTAAATCACAGATTGCGAAAGCTTGTGGAAATTGCTGATGGATTGAATGGTTGAGCTGTTAATTACTGTTAAAAAAATATGCTTGACAATTATGGGGTGAAAAGCTTAAAATCTATCAGGTGTAGTTAGTTAAACTAACTAATTAGTTGGGGTTTAGCCTGATGCAAAGAAGGTGAAAAGTTTGCACAAGTTTTCGGAAGTGCTCAATGAGATGTTGGTTACGGTTTATCATAAGATATTACGGGTTGAAGAGGATTTTTTGCAAAAGGGTATAGGGGCCGGCTTGACAATCCGTGAGTTGCACATGATTGAGTTTGTTGGTAAAGCAGGTGTGGAAGGCCGTGCGCTTAGCGAAATTGCAGATTTTTTTAACATTGCAAGACCTTCTGTTACAGTTTCAGTAAAAAAGCTGGAGCAAAAAGGTTTTCTTACAAGAAAAGGTTGCGTTTTAGATGGTCGGGTTGTGCGGATTACATTGACCCGTGATGGGCGCAAGGTTTTTATGTTGCACATGCATTTTCATCGTATGATGGTAAAGGAACTAGAAAATGGGCTTTGTGAGGAAGAAAAGAATGTTTTGGTTAAAGTAATAACCAAGCTTGATAAATTTTTTGAAAAGAATATTGAGGCGACAACATGAGTTTTAAAGTTTTAGGTACGGGAAGTTGTCTTCCAAGGCGAAGTGTGAGCAACGAGGAATTATCACAATTTCTTGATACCTCAGACGAATGGATTACACAAAGGGTTGGTATTACTGCGCGGCATCTGTGTACTACGGAAACAACGGCGCAGCTCGCTCTAGGAGCCGCGAAAGCGGCGCTTGAAATGAGTGGAGTTAAGCCTTGTGAGCTGGATCTGATTTTGTGTGCGACGGTAAGTGCGGATTTTACTGTACCATCGCTTGCTTGCTCACTTCAGGAACTTTTGGGTGCTGATTGCCCGGCGATGGATATAAATGCGGCGTGTTCGGGTTTTATATACACATTGGAAACCGCCTCAGGATTTTTCAAGATAGGGTATAACAAAATTTTGGTTGTCGGTGCGGAGCGTCTTAGTCGTGTGGTTGACTGGACGGACAGAGGTACAGCGGTAATATTTGCCGATGGAGCGGGTGCTATGGTTTTAGGGCCGGGAGATTCCTATATTTCCTCAAAACTTGTTGCAAAGGGCGGCGATTCGGTGCTGAGTATTCCAAGCTTTCCGGGGCAATCCCCGTTTTATGAGGTAGAGACGCAAAAGCCTTATGTTCACATGAATGGACAGGAAGTATACAGATTTGCAGTTAATGCCATGTGTACTGATCTTGAAGATGTAATCCGTGATGCAGGTTTGAGTGTAGAAGATATAGCATGGGTAATACCACATCAGGCAAATGCTAGAATTATTGATGCGGCATCAAAAAAACTTAAAATTCCTGCGGAGCGTTGTTGTAAAAACATTGAAAAGACGGGCAACACCTCGGCGGCCAGTGTAGCCATATTGGCAGATGAACTCTGCCGCTCGGGACAACTCAAAAGAGGAGACTATATTGCAATGTCAGCCTTTGGCGCGGGTCTTACGAGTGCTGCCTGTGTTATCAAGTGGTAGAGAGTGTTTGGCAGTTAACAGCTAACAGTTGACAATTATAAATATTATAAAAATTTTAAGGAGTAAAGAATGATGAATGTATTTGGAAAAATTGCAGAGGTAATTGCTGACCATACGGGGGGAGATATAGCAGAAATCACTGAGAGCACAACTTTTGAAGAACTCGGTGTGGATTCTCTTGATATTGTTGAAATGGTTATGAGATTTGAAGAGGAGCTTGGTGTAGAGCTTGAACTTGAAGAAAAATTTGACACAGTTGGTGCACTGGCTGTATTTGTTGAGTCTAAAATAAAATGATAAAAACACCGATTTGTGATATTGCAGGTATAAAATATCCTATATTCCAAGGCGGGATGGCTTGGATTTCTGAAGCTAAGCTTGCTGCCGCTGTTTCAAATGGCGGGGGATTGGGAATAATATCAGCCATGAATGCAAATGCGCAGTATCTGCGTGGACAAATAGTGCTTGCAAGACAGCTTACAGATAAGCCTTTTGGCGTAAATATAATGCTGATGAGTCCATTTGCTGATGAAGTAGCGAAGGTTGTTGCTGATGAAAAGGTGCCCGTTGTGACGACGGGGGCGGGTAATCCGTCCAAATATATGGGGATTTGGCATGAGGCTGATATTAAGGTTATTCCTTTGGTTGCCTCTGTAGCAATGGCTAAACTAATGACACGAGCAGGTGCCTCGGCAATTATTGCCGAAGGCGGTGAAAGCGGCGGTCATGTGGGAGATACAACCACTATGGCGCTCGTGCCGCAGGTTTGTGATGTGACAGATTTGCCTGTTATTGCCGCAGGTGGTATAGCTGATGGACGTGGTATTGCAGCGGCATTCATGCTCGGTGCGCAGGGCGTCCAATTGGGAACTCGCTTTTTAGTAGCAGATGAATGTGTGGTGCACCAAACATATAAAGACAAGATATTAAAGGCAACGGATATATCAACGATTGCCACAGGTAAAAGACTTGGGCATCCTGTAAGAAGCATAAAAACACCTTTTTCAAGGGATTATCTGAAATCGGAATATGATAGCAGTATTTCTGATGCCGAACTTGAAGAATTAGGTTCGGGTGCTCTCAGGCTTGCGGCTATTGAAGGTGACAGTGAAAAGGGGTGCTTCCTTGCAGGGCAGATTTCGGGAATGATTAAAAAGCAGCAGCCAGCAGCCCAAATGATAGAAGAGATATTTGCCGAAGCAGAAGAAGTGTTGCGGAGTGCTGATAAATGGGTAAAATAGTATTTATGTTTTCCGGCCAAGGCGCGCAATATAGTGGCATGGGAAAAGAGCTTTACGAAAGCAGTCTTGCTGCGCGTGTGGTATTTGATGAAGCTGAAAAACTCAGACCCGGAACTACCCAGCAGTGCTTTGCGGGAAGTGCACAGGAGCTTACAGTAACTGAAAACACACAGCCTTGTGTCTACTGTGTTGATCTGGCAGCGGCGGCGGCGCTAAAAGAAAATGGTGTTTGCGCTGATATGATTGCGGGTTTTTCTTTGGGAGAGGTTGCGGCGCTCACCTTTTCAAGTGCTGTTTCATATGAAGAGGGGTTTAAGCTTGTTTGTATCAGGGCAAAGCTTATGCAACAGGCGAGCGAAACGGTGTCAGCCGGAATGGCGGCAGTATTAAAGCTTTCTGATGAAAAGGTTATTTCATTATGCAATGATTTTGATAATATATATCCTGTGAATTTCAATAGTGATGGGCAGGTTGTGGTAGCGGGTCTGAAAGATCAGCTAGATGGTTTTGTAAGTCATGTTAAGGAAAATGGTGGCAGGGCAATGCCTCTCAAGGTCGGTGGGGCTTTTCATAGTCCGTTTATGGCTGGGGCGGCAGATGCGTTTGCTGGTGTTTTGGGTGCTGTTGAGGTTTCAAAGCCGCAAGTGCCGATTTATTCAAATGTGACGGCAAAACCCTATGGGGGTGAGATGAGGTCACTGCTTGCAAAGCAGATTTGTAGCCCTGTAATGTGGCGTATTGCTGTTTTGAATATGATAGAGGCAGGGGCAGATACGTTTATTGAAGTGGGACCGGGCAAGACTCTTGTGGGGCTCGTGTCACGTATAAACCCCGGTGTTCGTGTGTTTAATGTTGAGGACAGGGATAGTCTGCAGAAAACTTTGGAGAGTCTCTAAAAAAATGGAAATCAAGGAAGAAGGGAAAGATGACCTATGCTTAATGGGAAGATTGCGCTGATAACAGGTGGGTCAAGAGGGATTGGAAGGGCTGTGGCACTCAGGCTTGCACAGCTTGGTGCTGATGTTGCTATAATTTATGCCGGAAACACTGAAAAGGCGAGTGAAGTTTGCAAACTTGCCGAAGAAATGGGTGTCCGTGCGCAGGCGTTTAACTGTGATGTGGCAGATTTTGTTGCGGCAAAGGAAACTGTTGATGCCGTCAAGAAAGAATTTGGTACGGTTGATATTCTTATTAATAATGCAGGCATTACACGTGATGGTCTTATAATGACAATGAAAGAAGAAGATTTTGACAGTGTAATTGATGTAAACTTAAAGGGCGCATTTAACATGACTCGTCACTGCTCTTCAATTTTTCTCAGAAAGCGTAGCGGGAAAATAATTAATGTTAGTTCCGTTGCTGGAGTCATGGGAAATGCAGGGCAGGCGAATTACTCTGCGTCTAAGGCAGGACTTATTGGTCTTACAAAAACGGTCGCAAAAGAACTTGCCTCGCGAGGTGTGTGCTGTAATGCGATAGCGCCCGGATTTATAAAAACGGATATGACACAGGATGTTGCAACAGAAGAAGTTCTCTCCTCTGCAATACCTCTAGGGCGTGTTGGGAGGCCCGAAGAGGTAGCGGAACTTGTTGCCTTTCTGTGCAGTGCAGATTACATAACAGGTCAAGTGATTTGCATTGACGGAGGATTAGTTATATAATTTTTCAAATGGTGGTGTGTTAATAAATGAAAAGAGTAGTTGTTACTGGTGTAGGTGCGATAACGCCTGTAGGGAATGATGTCGAAACGATGTGGGAAAATTTAGCAGCAGGAAAACATGGTATTGGACCTATAACCAGATTTGACTTGACAGGGTATAAGGCATCGCTGGCGGCGCAGGTTAAGAACTTTGAGCCGCTTGAATATCTTGAAAAAGGTGAAGTGCGCAGACTTGACCTTTATTCTCAATATGCAGTTGCGGCTGCGACTCAAGCTGTGAAAGACAGCGGAATAGAAGGGCAGATAGAACCTGAACGCTTTGCAACTTACTTTGGTTCTGGTATTGGCGGGATGGTGACATTTGAAAATGAAGTTGAAAAACTTCTAACAGGAGGCACAAGGAAGGTTTCTCCCTTGTTTATCCCTATGATGATACCAAATCTTGCGGCAGGAAATATTGCGATTAGGTTTAAAGCAAAAGGTTCATGCACAGCAATAATTACAGCATGTGCTACGGGTACAGACTGTATAGGATCTGCGTTTAGGGCTATAAAGCATGGATATGCGGATGCCGCTATAGCAGGAGGAAGTGAGGCGGTTGTGACACCTATGGGTGTTTCAGGCTTTTCAAATATGACAGCACTTACAACATCGGAAGATCCTGATGTCGCGTCACTACCATTTGATAAGAGAAGAGGGGGCTTTGTTATTGGCGAAGGCTCCGGGGTTATCATTTTAGAAGAATATGAACACGCTATCCGTCGTGGGGCCAAAATTTATGCGGAGATGACTGGTTACGGTACTACATGTGATGCACATCATATAACTGCACCAGCACCAAACGGAGAGGCATCTGCAAGAGCTATTTCCGAAGCGTATAAAGAGTCGGGTAGCCCGGAGGGTATTGTTTATATAAACGCCCACGGAACAGGTACCCCCCTTAATGATGCCGCAGAAACTAAAGCTATAAAGTTTGCCTTTGATGACAAAACAGAAAATATCCTTGTCAGCTCAACAAAATCAATGACAGGGCACATGTTAGGTGCGGCAGGGGCTGTAGAGGCAATTGTATCTATTCTAACACTTTCTAAGGGTGTGATTCCGCCAACGGTAGGCTTAAAAGAGCCTGACCCGGAATGTGACTTGGATTATGTGCCGCTAAAGGCAAGACAGATATCACCTGCTTTGGCAATGTCTGTATCACTTGGGTTTGGCGGACACAATGCATGTGTCGCGTTTTCAGGAATCTAAAGACTACATATTTGATATGAAAGGAATATCGCAATATGGAATACAAGGAAATTAAAAACTTGGCCGTACTGATGAAAGACTTTGGACTTAGCGTAATCGACTATAATGGCAACGACATGTCCATAAGAATGGAGCGTGGAACATCCACTGCATTGCCTTTTGCCATAACAGAGCATCACCTTGCAAATGTTGCAAATCAGCATGTTGCGGATGCTGAAAGTCAGCCTACTTACAGGTCAGATGAAGAGCAATCAAGCAGCGGAGATGTTGCAGTAAAATCACCAATGGTAGGGGTGTTCTACTGCTCACCTGCGGCTGACAAGGAACCTTATGTTTCCGTAGGTGATAGGGTTAATGTAGGAGATGTCCTATGTATTGTCGAAGCAATGAAAATTATGAATGAAATAACAGCTGAGCACGACGGGATTATTTCGGAGATTTGCGTTGAAAATAAGCAAATAGTGGAATTTGGACAACCGCTATTTCGCATTGATACGACTGCCATATGAACAAAAATGAGATAATGGAAATCCTGCCGCATAGGGATAATATGTTGCTTGTAGATGAGGCAGAGCTGATAGATGGTGTAGCGCATGGAAAATACACAGTGCGGGGTGACGAGTGGTTTTTGGATGGTCATTTTCCTGGAAATCCTGTTGTACCAGGTGTTATACTTTGTGAAATTTTGGCGCAATCAACATGTGTTTTACTCGCAAATGAAATTGGGCCAGGCAATACTCCGTATTTTACAGGAATAACCTCAGCCAGATTCAAATCACCTGTAAAACCTGGGGATACAATCGAAACAAAATGTGTTATAACCAGAAAAAAAGCACCATTTTACTTTGCGAGCGGAGAACTTCGTGTTGACGGAAAACTTTGCCTAAAAGCGGAATTTTCATTTGCTCTGGTATAGTAGCAAGTAGGTTGATAGAGGTACAAAACTATGTTTTCAAAAATACTTATCGCCAATAGAGGCGAAATAGCTATTAGAATAATTCGTTCGTGCAAGGAAATGGGAATTTCCACTGTTGCAGTGTACTCAGAAGCGGACAAGGATTCGATGCATGTTGCGTTTGCGGAGGAAAGTATCTGCATAGGCAGTGCTGCCGCCTCAGACAGTTATCTTTTGGCAGAACGGATAGTCAGTGCTGCAATTGTAAGCGGGGCGCAGGCAATACACCCCGGATATGGCTTTTTGTCCGAGAGCACTAAACTTGCCGAGTTATGTCAGGAGCATAAAATAGCCTTTATCGGGCCGACTTCTGATATTATCTCGAAAATGGGTGACAAAGATGTGGCACGCCGCATTATGTCAAAAGCTGGAGTGCCGATAATTCCGGGTTCGGACATTCTTAATAGTGTGAGTGAAGCAAAAAAAGTGGCGAAAAAAATAGGGTACCCGCTGATGATAAAAGCACGTGCAGGCGGAGGGGGAAAGGGAATAAGGCTTGTTAATTCTCCTGATGAAATTGAAAACGCATTTTTGACGGCATCACATGAGGCTGGGGAAGCATTTGGTGATGGTGCGCTGTATATGGAGAAGCGAATTTATCCTGCAAAGCATATTGAGGTGCAACTGCTCGTTGACGAATATGGTACAGTAGTTTGTCTGGGTGAGCGGGAGTGCTCAATTCAAAGAAACAATCAAAAACTGTTGGAAGAAACACCATCCCCTGCTGTTGACGAAAATTTGCGAGAAAGACTATATGAAGCTACAAAAAAAGCGGCAAAAGCTGTAAACTATGTAAATGCAGGTACGGTTGAGTTTTTACTAGATGCTGAAGGCAATTTCTATTTTATGGAAATGAATGTCAGACTACAGGTTGAACATGCGATTTCAGAGCAAGTCACAGGTACAGACATTGTAAAATGGCAAATTCGCATAAGCTCAGGGGTCCCGCTTGACTTCACACAAAAAGATATCAAGCTGATGGGGCACTCAATAGAGTGCAGAATAAATGCCGCGACAACGGGAAAGGTTGCCTTTTTGCATGTGCCGGGAGGACCCAGAGTTAGATTTGACAGCGCCTTGTGGACAGGATATACGATTCCTCCATATTATGACTCTCTTATTGGAAAGCTGATAGTTTATACGGCTACACGTGAAGAAGCTATTCGCAAGATGCATGCAGCACTATGTGAATTGGTGATTGATGGGATTAAAAACAATATTGATGAGCAAATTGAAATTATTTCAGATGAAGAATTTCAAAGAGGTGACTATTATACAGATTTTATACAGAAACGTGGTGAAAAATAATGTCATTTGGTGCTATATTCAGAAAACCAAAAAATGAACTTGAAACAGGCGGACGCTATCCGGAAAAGCGCATTGAAAGTGACATGGAGATAACTCAGGAATGTCCTGTATGCGGCGTTAAGACACCTATTGACGAGTTGTGGAAAAATCTGCATGTTTGCAAATGCGGGCATTGCTTCCGCATATCTGCAAGGCAGAGAATTGGATATCTAACTGACGAGGGCAGTTTTTTAGAATTGTTTTCCGAAGTTGAAGGCAAAGATCATATCGATTTTCCAGATTATGCAGTGAAGCTTGAGCAAGCAAAACTCAATACACGTGAGACAGAAGCAGTCGTGTGTGGGACAGCCACAATCGGCGGTGAGCCTTGTGTGATGTATGTTATGGATCCATATTTTATGATGGGCAGTATGGGTAGTGCTGTCGGTGAAAAAATAACCAAGACATTTGAATATGCGCTGGGACATTCTATTCCTGTTGTCGGATGTACGGTTTCTGGTGGTGCAAGAATGCAAGAAGGTGTTGTATCGTTGATGCAAATGGCGAAAACGAGTGCGGCCGTAAGAAGACATAGTGATGATGGTAATTTTTACCTGGCCCTGCTGTGCGACCCAACTACGGGTGGTGTTACGGCAAGCTTTGCGATGCTTTCTGATATAGCTATTGGAGAACCGGGGGCGATTATTGGATTTGCTGGGGCGAGAGTTGTTGAACAGACTGTTCGTAAGAAATTGCCGCCGGGATTTCAAAAAGCGGAAATTCTGCTCGAACATGGCTTTTTGGATATTATAGTACCTCGTGCAAAGCAGAAGCAGACAATTACAACGCTGCTCAAGATGCACAGAAGGGATAGGCATAATGGATAGAGTTAATGAAGTAATTGCTGAAATGGCTGATGAGGCTGAAAGTGAAGTCAATGTCAAAGAGATGACTGCCGCAGAGAGAAGAGCTGCTGATAGAAAAGCTCGCGAAAAAAGAGTTAAGGAATTGCGTGAGAGAAAGGCTCGTGAGGAAGCGAAAGCAGAAAGCGCAAAGGCTGAGAAAACAGCATATGACTTTGTAATTGCTGCGCGCTCAAAAGACAGACTTACAAGTCTTGATTACATAAAGGGTATATTTACAGGTTTTATTGAGCTACACGGAGACCGACGTTTTGCCGATGACCCAGCGGTGGTTGGCGGTGTTGCTTATCTGGGAGATGTTCCTTTTACTATTTTAGCAACAGAGAAGGGAAGAGATACGAAAAGCAGAGTTAAGCGCAATTTTGGAACGCCGAACCCCGAGGGGTATAGAAAGTCTTTGCGTCTTATGAAGCAAGCGGAGAAATTTAAAAGACCTGTTGTCTGCTTTGTCGATACATCAGGAGCCTTTTGCGGAATAGGTGCCGAGGAGCGAGGGCAGGGACAGGCTATCGCAGAGAATATTTTAACGATGTCGGCTTTGGAGACACCAATTTTGACGATTCTTATCGGCGAGGGTGGAAGTGGAGGTGCCTTGGCACTTGCGGTTGCCGATGAAGTGTGGATACTTGAAAATGCGGTCTATTCTGTGATTTCACCTGAGGGATGTGCAAATATACTGTGGAGAGAGCCTGAGAAGGCACCTGAAGCGGCGCAAAGTTTAAAGCTAACATCACAGAGCATAAGTGAATTGGGTATTGTTGAGAAAGTTATATCTGAAAAAAACAAAAATTCTGAAGAGCTTTTATTAGAACTTTCAAAGCAGATATCTGAATGGTATGAAGGCATAAAAGACCTATCTCCTGAAGAACTCACACAGAGGCGATATGAGAGGTATAGGAAGTTTGGGCTTTAAATTTACAAGGTGTCTATAAGCGTTACAGGCTGTCCGAGGAAGTTTTTGGACGGCCTGTTGTGATATTATGTTGGAACTGGTTTTGGAAATAATCGGGCAAATAAATCGCCGCCTTTTCCTTGACACTTTCAGGTATATGAGCTAGAATGATATCCGCATAAGCCCCCGTACCTCACCAGGATAGAGGGTCCGCCTCCTAAAAATGCACAGTGTGGCGCCGCCTTATTTATCCTGAATCAAAAAATATATAATTATGCCCCTGTATCT